>Ga0163111_10001596_pt1 | contig 14086 bp, 13 predicted proteins | sample CRUFie1St18metaG_FD_109645 | JGI IMG/M metagenome (GOLD analysis project Ga0163111, IMG submission 109645) | Marine microbial communities from the Costa Rica Dome - CRUD Field 142mm St18 metaG | ecosystem: Environmental > Aquatic > Marine > Oceanic > Photic zone | place: Costa Rica: the Eastern...
AGAAATATTATAGAACCTACTTATGTGAATAATTATTCAAAATTTAATAGTGATTATCAAAAATTACAAACTATTCAATCTGATTATATAAATAGTGTACTTGAAAAAATAAAAAATGATGAAAATAATGTTCTAACACATATTGCAGGCAATATTGATGACGATGAATTATTATTTTTACCAAATGGATTAATCCCATTTTATGAAGAATTAATAAATAATAATAGTCATGCTAATTACATTATAAAAAATATCGAAGCTTGTTACAATAATAAAAGTAACAATATTTTTAAATCTCCATATTTTTGCTGTAATACTTATAATTTTACTAGTTATGTAAATGGAAAATCAATTGGTAATTTAAATGAACCTATACAAGCAAACGGACCACATAACTTTAAAGGTGGTTCTAGTATTGTTTTAAATAGTTCAAATGCAATAATATTACATTATGAATCCAGTTGCTTAAAAAAATGGTATTATAAATATAAAAGTTATAGTTTAAATGATTCAGTAGATACTAAAATCCCATTTAATTTTTATCAAGAATCAATAAATGTATTTAAAAATAATATAAAAAATAAACAAGAAATCTGGGAACGTTATAAATTAGCAAAATATAGAGATCCCAATACATTAATGAAAATTAATATAAATAATTTACCATCTATTCAAAATAAAATATACTTAAATTATGATCCACTTATTTATATAATAGATGATTATCTTTTATATGATGTATGTGATCATATTATAGAAACTTATAAATCTAGATTATCTATTGCAAAAGTTAATAAAGGTAAAGATTCAAAAGATTCACTAGAAAATTTAAATATGAGAAATAATAAATCTGCTTGGGTTCATTATAATGAAGATGAAAAAATAAAAGATTTATATAATAATATTTCAAAATTAATAAATTATCCAATTGAAAATAGCGAAAAATTACAGTTAGTGAATTATAATGTTGGAGAAAAATATAATTATCATTATGATGGATATGATGAAAATGATATTAGAATAAATGAAGGTCAAAGAATGGTAACATGTTTTATGTATTTAAATGATTTACAAGAAAATCAAGGTGGACATACAGAATTTAATAAATTAAATATAAAAGTTGCACCAAAAAAAGGTAGATTATTAGTTTTTTATAATATAGAAAAAGATAGTAATAAAAAACATGAATTAAGTATGCATGGTGGAAATGAAGTATTAAGTGGCGAAAAATGGGCATGTAATATATGGTTTAGAGATAGAAAATATATTTTATAATTAATGAGGTTCCAGAAAACTTTGTTGACAAATTCTTACAAGATAATAAAAAAATTGTAGAATCTTTTTAGTTTGTTAATTTTATAAAAAATTGAAACATTATTATTTTAAGTCTTGTAAACAAAAACTAGTTTAAATGGCTATTTCTGATTATTTTAAAGAAATTATTCATTGGGCAATTACACCATTTGAGAATGGTATTACTTATGAATTAAAAAAACTAGGTGATATTACAGTAAGTAAACAGAGAGAACATGCACAAAAACTTGAAAAAGATTGGGGAAATATTATTATTGGTCAGAAAAATAATGGAAATTGGACTACACTTTTGGGTGAAGGTATTGTTTTTGAAGTTTTAAAAAAATTAGGTGAAAATCCAAGAAAACCAAAAATTATAAATGGATATTCTCCTGACTGGGAAACAGATAACTGTATTTATGAAGTTAAAACTCGCAATTGGACTACTACCGGAACTGCCGGAGAAAAAGTTTTTGGTGTTATGTATAAATACAGCGAAATTCCAGAACTATATGGAAAACCACTAAAAATTATATGTGTTGCATATCAAGAATATGAACTTACTTATGGAAATACAAAAATATTTGGTGATATTTCCGAATCAAAAAAAAAATTTATAGAATTAGCAAAATCTTTAAATATTGAGTATATTAAATTTAGTGATTTAGTATCCCGACTTAATTATACACAAGAAGTTCAGTAGCTTTTGATTCTGGTTTTTTAGAATTTATTGCTCTACGTGCTACTATATCTTCACAATTATAATCTTTGAATTTTTCTATTACTATATCTACCTTTGAATTACTTAATAAAAATTTAGCTTTTTTTTCATGTAATTTTAATATTTCATCAAATAAACTGTTATGCATATTTAAGTCAAAACCATCACATACATAACCAACAAATGATTTTTTTGTTTCTGGTACATATGGTGGGTCTAAATATACAAAATCTCCTTCTTTTATATTTTTAATTGATTCTTTAAAATCACTATGAATAAAATTTACATTTTGAATTAAATTACTAATATTATCTAATTCTTGTTTTGTAATAATTGTTGGAGTTTTTTTATAATGACCATATGGAACATTGTATCCATTTGGTCCTTCTCTATACATTCCGCGAAAACATGTTTTATTTAAAAACATAAATATTGCAGAACATTCGGGAGAATCTTTATTATCCATCGTATTAAATATATTACGAATCCAATAATAATAACTTTCTTTAGATGATTTTGCTTCTTCTAATGTTTTTGGCTTTCTATTAATAATAGTTCCTTTTAAAGAATCATAAATTGTAATATATTGTGTTATATATTTAAATAATTCATCTTTATTATTTTGTATATGTTTATAAACATTTATTAAATTTTTATTTATATCATATGCATAAATTTTGTCTTCTATTTTAATTATATTATTTTTTTGTAAACATAATATCATAAGCAATACACTACCTCCACCTAAAAATATTTCATGATAATTATTTATTGTTCTTGGTATCTTTTTTTCTATAGAATTTAATAATTGAGATTTACCACCGACCCATTTTATAAATGGTTTTTGTAAATTTTCCATTTGAATAATATTAAATAATATTAATATTATTCAATTTTTATTTAATAAATTTTATAATATTTTATTTTTTAGTTCTGTTTTTTTGTTTTTTTTAAATTTCTGTTTTTTGTTTTTTTAAATCTCCGTTTTTTTGTTTTTTTAAATTTCTGTTTTTTTCTATTATTTCCTCCTACAAACTGTAGTGATTTTCGTGGTATTAATCCAATTTGTTCTTCGTTATCTTGATTTTTTTTTTCATTTAAAATTTGATGATATCTCATGATTTCATTTCTTCCAGATCTAGGTGTAGGTTCTGGAACATATTCTCTTTCTCTTTCTAATACTTTTCTTTCAGATATAGATTTGGGGGGTTCGAATTTTAAATCAGAGTCAGTATATAAAAATGATTGTATTGTTTTTTGTAATTTTTCTTTTCTTGATTCATTTAATGTTTCTTCTATCCTCAATAATTGCATATCTTTATCGGTTTTTGCATTTTTTTCTAAATCTTTTATAATTTTCATTCTGTTTTCTATTTCTTCCATTAAGCTTTTTACATAATCAGGTAATATTTGATTTTTTTCAGTTTTATTCATAGTATCTATTTCTGATTTACTTGCTAACATATATATATTAAACTGTATAAAATAAATTATCATAATCAAAATATACTTTTGAAATAAATTTATCATATATTATACCTTCTTCGGGTGATATCATTGATAAAATTTTATTATTATTTTTTTCATATATATAATAATAAGAACCCGGTACTTTTTTAAAATTACATTCAATATTTTCTAAATCAATATTTATATTATAATTTTCTATAACATTTTCGGCTTCTTTTTTTAACATTAACATCTGTTTTGCAATTAATTGTAATTTACTATATGTTGCATAATTAGCTTTTATTTTTATTAATTCATTTTCTGATGTATTATTAATATTAATCATTTGAAATAATCTTGTTATAGTATCATTATTCATATTAGATAATGCCATTTATAAAATAATATACAAAAATATATTATTTTATAAATAATAACAAAAAACTATTAGCTATTAGCAAAATCCATTAATTTATCTACTGTTCTATCTTTGGTAAATTCTTTAATTTTATTATCATTGGTATCTATTAATAAAACTGTTGGAAAACCCTTTACTTTATGTTTATCTAAAACATCATCACCTGCATCTTTTCTTTCAATTTTTTCAATTGTTAATTCTCCATTATATGAATTACTAAATTTGTTCCAGGTTTCCTCAAAATCTTTACATGCAGGACATCCATCCATATAAAAATATACAACTTTTGCAGGTATTTGTTCTTTACCTTGTTCTTTACCTTCATATCCTTCTAAATTAAAATTAAAAATTTTTTGTAATAAAAATCCACCTATAAATGTTAAAAATATTATTAATAATAATGTATAAATACGATTATTTGAGAGAATTCCTTTTTTAACCATTATATATTAAAAAAATATTTTTTATTTATATAATATAATTATTATGGAATTTTCAATTGTAAAGAATACTATGTATATTTCATTTATTATACAAATAGTTACTTTAGTTATTGGTGTAAGTGCTCAATTTATAAAACTTAAACCTCACCAATTAATACTTAAACAAGCATTATTTTTAGAGAATTTTGTTCAATTAATTGAAGGAACATTTTATTTCTGGTTTATTTATTTTTATAAAAAAAATGTTGATAAAATAGATATTGCAAAATATAGATATTATGATTGGTTTTTAACTACACCAACAATGATTTTATCTACCATTGCATTCTTTTATTATAATAATAATAATTTAACTAAAAAACATATAGATATTATAAGTTTCTTTAAAAATGATTTTTTTAAAATCATAGAATTATTTTTTTACAATTTCAATATGCTTATATTTGGATTTTTACAAGAAATAAATGTAATAAAAATAATAATTTCAACCTTTTTTGGATTTGTATTCTTTGCTTTATTATTTTATAAAATGTTTATTTATTATGTAAATAATAATTTATACAATATTATAATTTTTTACAGTATGTTTATAATATGGGCATTATATGGTATAGCGGCTATTTTTAATTCAAGATTAAAAAATACAAGTTATAATATATTAGACACTTTTTCTAAAAATTTCTATGGATTATTTTTATCATTTATTGTTTATAAATTATCAATATCTAATTAAATATTTATAGGTAAATCACAAGTTACAAAATTAGATTCTCCATAAATATTCCATTCTATTACTAAAATAATTACTTCAACGCCAGATTTTACAGCATTATTAAATGCATTTTTATATATAGGATCTAAATTCGATGCTTGAAACGAAGAAACATCTTTTCTTTGCACTACAAAACATATGATTGGTCTAATATTTTTTGATAATGTTATTTCTGATAATTCATTTATATGCTTTAATGCTCTTTCACTAATTACTTCACCCTTATTTTTTCTATAACCATCGGGAAAATAAGAAATTTTCTCATTAAAATTTTTATTATTAAATAATCCCGCTTTTTCCAGTTTTTTACGGTCATTTTTACATACATCAGCATAATCTGCCAATGGTACATTTTTTACTTCTAAAATAAATTTCTTATTATTTTCATCCTTGCCTATAAAATCAAATCTGGAATTACCTAATTTTACTTCTCTCTTATAACATTTAATATTTCTTAAAGTTTTCAAATAATTATTTTTTAATGCAAACTCTAATAATGATTCAGCTAGTTTTGGATCTATACCAATTATTTCTTTGTTAAATATCTTTTTTTCATTTAAAAATTTTTCTTCATAAAATTCTGCTAAATAAATTTTATAACTACATACTTTAGATTGTGATTGTGGACAATTTGATAAAATTGGAGATGCATAAACATAACAATCTTTTTCACATAAACCACAACAACCTAATGATGCACTATGTGCCTGAACAATACTTCCATCATTTAATTCAATATCAGCAACATAAGGAGTCTTACAAATTTTTGATGGTCTAGAAATAATTTTAACTCGTTCTAAATTGTTTAACTTTAACATTATAATTATTTAAATGTTAAAGTTAATAATATTTTTATTCAATTTTTATTATAAGTATTTTAAATAATATTTTATCAATTTTACACTTCTTTTTGTTATCTTTTTATTTTTTTTATAACTTTTATTTTTATTTTTATTTTTAATTTTTCCACCTATTGTTTTTGCCTTTTTTTCATAATTATCAGAATCAGATTTATCAATCTTTTCTGTAAATTCTTTTAAATCTTTTTTATCACCATTATTCTTTGTAAGATTTTGCATTTCTTCTATTTCTTTTTCTTCTTTTCTTCCTTTTTGCATTTTTAATAATTTATCTAAAAAATAATTTTCTTTATAATAATCTTTAAATAATCGTTTTAAATCTTTATCTAAAATTTTTGCTTTATTAATACAATTAGATTTAGAGCTTATAATTTTATCAATAGGTATTTTTTCATCTTTACTTTTTTTAGTAAAATAATTTACATATAAATAAATTCTATAAATTACTTCTAAATTAAGATATCTTAATCTAAAATCTTTTGATTTTTTTTTTAAGAAAATTAAATCTTTATGGGGATAATCTATTTCTTTAGTTTTACATATATTATCATTTTCAACATCATATGGATTTATTATTTCAACATTTTGAATATTATATATTTTTTGATTAATCATTAAATTATTATTCTCTCTAAAAAAGAAATAATTAATAAACCAATCCTTCAATATTTTATTTATATTTTCATCTTCTATATTTTCATTTGTCTCTTCTTGTATAATATATTGTTCTTTACTAGTATAAAATTCAATAAATTCTTTTATCATAAAAGTATCTTCTACTGATTCTACTTGTGATGAATACTCATCAAAAATTTTATTATTTTTTTTTATATTTTTAAAATCTGATATAATTCTCTCATAATTTAATTTTTTATCAAAAAATATTTTATTAGAATTGTTTTTTCTGTCAAAAATTTTTGCATCATAAATATCGTATAAATCTTTACTACATTTTTTTTCTACAAAATCACTTGATTCGCCTTTATCAATTAAATCACTTTCATCTAAATTATTAAAATTTATCAAAAATTCTATATTTGAATGAAATGATTTTATTTCATAATCTATTTCATAATATACTTTTAATATATTATTATCTATTATTGTATCATTTTTTTGAATAATAGGATTTATATTATTTATATAAAAATATGATTTCATTTCTTTATTTGTATTTTTATTGAAAAAATTATCATTTAAAATTGTACCATTTGGTAGATATATATATTTTAATAATTCATATATATTATAATAAGTAATTATTGAATTCATTAAATCTTTATTTGTTTCTAAAATCTTAATTTTATCATTGTTATTATTAGCATTATCAAAGTTAACATTAAAATATTTTGCATATTCTATTAATATATTTTGCCTTTCTTCTGGATTTTGAAAATTTTTTGGAAATGTTTCTTCATTAACATTTCTTTGAACTCTATCATTATATAATTGTTTTGTACTATTGTACTTTTCATGTTTTTTAAAATCTTCTTCCATTTTTATAAATATTTTATTTAGTTTATCTTTATTCATTTGTATATTTTTATCTATTAAAAATAATTCATATAGATGTTCATCTGGTAATTTAATATCAGAAAGTTGAATTTTTTTATAAATGTCTACTAATTCTTTTAATAATGAATCAAAATTAATTTTATCTATAATATTAGTATAATTAATATTTTCATTATTATTTAATTTTATAAAAAAAGTAAATAAATTTTCTATATGATTATAATTTAATATTTTGAATTCATCATTAGAAATTGTATATATTTCGTTTATTACCTTTTTACAATTACTAGAATTAATATAATCTGATAAATCTTTACTTTCAACTGTAACCTCTTGTGTAGCATTTACAAAAGTTATGAAAGTAAATTTTTCAGCCAAATTTTTTTCATTTAAAAAATAAGTTTTATCTTTAATTTTATCATTCATAATAATGTTTTCAATGTCTTCATCTTCAACTAAATATAATATGTAATCTAATATAAAGTAAATATAAAAAGAATAAATGTTTTTGTTTTTTATTATATCTAGTGGTAACAATTTATTAAAAACACACTCAGTAATTATCAATATTTTATCTTCTTTTTGTAAATCTTCAACTGTTTTTTCTTGAATAATATTAAAAAAATTTAATATATAATTTAAATCTAAATACTTATCATAACATTTTTCTATTACACTATAAATTACATCTTGTTTATTTATTGAATTTTTTACAGAATTTTCATGTAATTTTATAGTATTTGCGTCATATCTTGGTGTATTAGGTGTATTAGGTGTATTAGGTGTTCCAGGTATTCTAGTTGAGTTGGATGGTTTAGATTTTGAATTGGGTGTAAACAAAACTCTGGTTACTCTATCACCATCGCCATCACCATCACCATCACCATCACCACCAAATTGTTGAAAGTTTGCTGCGGCGGCATATTCATCCATGTCTAAACTAGCATCACCCTTTTCCATGAACTTTTCTTGTTCTAATGCATAATAATATATTTTTCTATCTCTTAATTTACTTTTTGTATTTGTTAATAATTTCAATATTTCATATGCAGGATAATTTTTTGTATTTAAAATTGTTTTATTTAAAATTTTTGAAATTTTTTTGTTATATTCAAATTTTTGTTCACCTTCATTTTTAAAAAGTTTTTTATCTTTACTATTATAAGTTAAAAAAAATTCTGAATAAATTTCATTGGAATGCTCATAAAAAAATTCCTTTAGTAATATATTTTTGTTTTGACCTAATTCTTTAAATTTTTCATATGCATCTGCTATAAAATTTAATCCATATGGTAAGGATATACTTTCTTTATATTTATTATAATATAAATCATAAATTAAGTTGTTTAATACATCTATATTATCTTTTAATTTATATATTTTTTCAATATTTTTGTATATATCTTTTGCTTTTAATTTTTCTTTTAAATCATTTTCTTGTTTTGTATTAAAAAACAATGCATTCTTATCTTCACTGTAATTAAATATATCTTTATATATATAAGTTTCAGTTATTGGTAATTCATAAAATATAACACTATTTATATGTGATTTATAATAGTTTATAAAATTATAATCTTTTATATTTTTGTATTCTAAAATATAATTTAATTCAGCATCTTTAACAATATTTGCATCATTTTTTATATTTTTTTGTAATTCATCAATATTTGTTTTTGTAATCATTTTTATAGATGAACTAAAATTAGTATATTGTTTATCACCATTAGAATCTAATTTTATTTTTTCTAGATTTTTAATATTAATAAACATATCAGAATATTGTATCGTTAATTGTTTTTTTTGTAATTCTTGAATTTTTTCCTGAATATTATTATTAAATATATCATTATTGTTTGGTGTATCAAATTTTTTATTCTCATTGTAAATAATATCATAAATATTTTTATTTAAAATTTTTGTTAAATCATAATTTATATTTTTATTTGAATCTATTAAAGTATAATCTCTTTTTTCTTTTTCTGATGTTTTATAAATAAGAATTACTTTTATAGAATAAATATTATCATCCATATTATATTATTATAAATAAATATTATAAAATAATATTATTATCATATATAATTTATCATATATAATTTATCATATTAATTTTATGTTTAATTTTATCATTTTCTTTAGCTTTTTTTAAAATTTCTTCTGCTTTTTTTATTTCTTCTTTGCTAATTTCTCCATCATTATTAAAATCCATTTCACTTATTACATTTTTATAACGTTTAGGAATAATGTTAAATTTACAGTTTTCATTAAATAAATAGTTTGCTAAAATTATAAATACACCTGTTATTATTATTGAACTTAATAAATCACGTGTACCAATAAATGCAACTACAAATATAAATATTTCTCTTGCAACACTTTTAACAATATTTTCTTGAGTTTTTGTAAATTTAAAATCAATAAATCTTGAACTAATATTCATAATAATCATTAAAATACCTATGAATAATTTATTTGATTCTATATTTTTTTTAAAATTAAAAAAATTTGTATTAAATATTTTAAAAATATTATTTATTTTGTTGATTTTATTTTTTTTATTCATTATAATAAATTTAGATAAAAAATATATATAAATTTTTAGTAATTTATTAAAATTTTATTATCTTTTTTTTTTATAAGAATGTATCAATTAAATCCCGCGTCTTTAGATTCAACTGAATATAAATTAGATAATACAATGTATAAAAATAAAACATTAAAAAATAAAAATGTTAAATTTGATTTAGATAATGTTAATAGAAATAATTTTAATTATAATTATAGTGCAAATGCAAATAATAAAATTAATAATACATCTGATAAAAAAATAAAAAATTTGTCTAATCTTATATCTAAATTACATAACAAAACAGAACAAGATGAAGAATTAGAAGTTGATTATGTTCATTATAAAGATTTATATCACACCAAAGATAAATTTTTAGATGATACAAATATTTATAGCAATCCAAAAGAATTAGATTTTAATAATAGTATAAATGATAATAGTGTAATAGATGATAATAATAAAAATTCATATAATCTTCAAGATAATGTTAATGAAGATACTGATTTAATGAATTATAATAAAAATTATAATACAATAAATTATTCTAATGTTGATTATAAAAAAATGATTGAATTTAATAATAGAATACTCACAAAAATAGATAATATTTTAAATTTGTTAGAAGAACAAAAAATGGTAAAAACTAAACATATAACAGAAGAATTAATATTATATTTATTTTTAGGTATTTTTATAATTTATATATTAGATTCATTTGTAAAAGTTAGTAAATATACTAGATAATTATTTTTTTATAAAAATATATAAAAATTCATTTTTAAAATTGGGTAGCTCTATTACTTTTTTTATTATTAAATTATATTTTTTTGCAAGTTTAATATTGCTCTCTATAGAATTTATTTTTAAACTTATTTCATTTTTTCTTACAGAATTAGTTCTATAATTTTTTAATTTTTCATAATATATAATTTCATTATTTGATTTTAAATTTTCATCTGAAAAATTAGACATAAATTCAATATCTTTAGAAAATTTTATTATATGTGTTTTAGGATAATAACCGAGACTTTTACCATTAAATAAATTTTTACTATTATTATTATCAATATTAATAAAACTATTAATATTATTAATATCTATAAAATTTATTATTAAATATCCATTTATAGTTAATAAACGACTACAATTCTCAAAAAATTCTTCTTTATTATCTATATTATATATTGTACGATTTAAACATAAAATATGAGTAAATGTATTTAAATCATATACATTATTATTTAAAAAATCTCTAGTATAAAATTTACAATCTGGATATTTACTCTTTGCCATTTTAATCATTGATTTAGATTTATCTATACCTATTATATCATAATCTGTATTTAACTTATTGACATGAAAACCAGTACCACAACCAACATCTAAAATTTTTGGATTTTTAAAATTATCAATATATTTTTTTATTTTTATAATTTCTTCATTATTTTTTTTTTCATTTAAATGAGCATAATCATAATAATGTGCATATAAATCATCGTAAATATCATTATTATATTTCTTTTCAAAAAAATTTTTTTTATATAAATTATTATCTAAATTATTATATTTTTCAATTAAATTATCATTTTTTAATATTTTTTTTAAATAAAAAATTATAAATACTAAAACTAATATTATATAAATTTTTGTTAATAAGTTAGATTTATTAAAATATTTAAAATAATTTTTTAAACTTTTAAACATATTAATATGTATTAATATTATTTTTTTTATATTAAACTATATTAATTTATTACATGAATACAAATGAAATAGATGATAAAAGAGATATTTCTTCTTTTAAAAGTATTACCTTTTCCAAATATCAAAAATCTAAAGTAAAAGAGAAATTAATTAATTGTATTTATAATAATAAAATAGAATCAGCATGTTATTGGTCCGCTGAATTTATATGTTCAGGACACATTCTTGATTTATGGGATATAATTATATTATATTTTTGTAAATATATTCATAATGGTAATCCTAAATTAATTATGTATTTAGAAATGAGATATAACAATTTTGCAACAATTATTAATAATGGTTATTCTGATAATATTTTACTTTTAAGAAATAATTCAAAAATAAGAAAATTATTTTGCGAGATTATTTGTATTTTAAGTTTTTCAAATAAAAAACATGCATATAAAGAAATAAAAATAGACAAAAATACTGAATATGATTTAACTAATTTAACTGATAAATTTAAAGCATCTTCTATTGAATATGTTAAAAAAGTATATTTAGAAAATGACCCAAAAGAATTATTTATTCCTTTAAATGAATTTATATATAATCTAGAAATAAAAAATATTGTTGATACTTGTTATTGGTATGAATGGATATTAAATTATGAAATTATATTAAAAAAAAATAAAGTAAAATGTCTTGCAGAAGGAAGAAGTTATGCACCAAAAGATCACTATAATGATATTATTTGGATTATTTGGGATATTTTTTTTTATTATTCTTCAAAAGATTCTTATAAAAAAAAAATAATTAATGCTTTATTTACTTTATTTACAATAAGATATAATTCTTCTATTAAACGTAAAAGAAAATATATTATTTATTTTGCTATTAATATTTTAATTGAAAAAATAGATTTTACTAATCCAATTATTGACAAAAAAAATAATGATAATATAAATAATGTAATAAAAAATATTGATATTGTTTATAAACAGATAAAAAAAAATGAAGAATCACCAAATACAGATTATATGTTTAAAAATGTTAAAAAAAGTAATATAGAAAAAACTATGGAAAAAATGGATATTATGGATAATTTTAATACTTCCAATAATAATGATAGTGATAATGATAATGATAATGATAATGATAGTAACAATGAAAATGATATTATAGATAATAATTACAAAGAAATTGATTTAAAAAACAGTCATAATATTTAATTATATTGCTTTATTATTAATTATAATGAACGGTCACATATGGGCATCTATTGATCCTATTAAAAAAAAAGTTGATATATATCCAAAATGGGTTTCATTAAGAATAGAAGAAAAATATAAAAAATTACAATCTAATATTACTTCTCATTATACAATTAATTTGGGTTCTCAATTTTATAATGCTACCATTCATTTAAAACATAATAATTATTATCAGACAACATTAGGATTTAATGGAGGTCATCGAGGAAATAATAAACAACCTGGATATAGAAAAATATTACCCATTAATGTTATTAATGGTAATTGTACTATATATACAAAAATAATTAATGGACAATGGACAATTGTAAGAAATAATAGTGAAGAAACAGAATCATTTAATATTACATTAGATAGTTCTGAAGATATTATAAAAAATGATGAAAATATAAATACAAATGTTAGTTTTAATATTCAACCTTGGGAATCAAATGATTTATTAGAAGATTCTAATAATGATAAATATGTTACAGTCTGGATGTGGTGTAGAGGTATTCCAGAAAAACAAGGAAATGTTTTTAAATTAGATGATTCTTGGTGGGCACCTTATTTTTGTGAAGATAATAAAAATATTGATAATGCATTTAATCAAAAACAATTAAATACTAAAATTACACTATTTGATAATACAGAAAGGGTAATTGAATTTGATAACTTTACATGTTATGCAAAACAAGTTAAATATCCAACAACACAAAATCCAAGTTATACAGTAAGAATGGTTAAAAAAGTTACTATGAAAATTTATGACCTAAAACAAAAAATTAATAATTTAAATACTTCTGATATTGACCCAACTATTATTACTTCACTTATTGAAAGTGATAATATACCAAATGAATTTTATTGTTCAATTAGTCAAGATATTATGACTGACCCTGTAAAAACAATAGATAATCATACATATGATAGAATATCTATTGAAAGATGGTTTACACATAGAGTAACATCCCCTTTAACTGGATTACCTTTATCATCTACTATATTAACACCAAATAATGAATTAAAAAAACAAATACAAGATTTTGCAAAATTACAAATTGAAAAAACAAAAAAAAATAATCCTATTGCAACACTATAATA
>Ga0163111_10001598_pt1 | contig 14063 bp, 7 predicted proteins | sample CRUFie1St18metaG_FD_109645 | JGI IMG/M metagenome (GOLD analysis project Ga0163111, IMG submission 109645) | Marine microbial communities from the Costa Rica Dome - CRUD Field 142mm St18 metaG | ecosystem: Environmental > Aquatic > Marine > Oceanic > Photic zone | place: Costa Rica: the Eastern...
GGAGCCGGGTGACTTTGGGCCGGCGCTGGCGGTGCTGGCCGAAGCCGCTGGGAGGGCGCCAGGCCGCTCTGCGACGCCCCATGAGGGGTGGGGTGGGTGGGCGGGGCGGGGGGGGGGGCGGGGGGCGGGCGGGGGGCGGGGCGCCCACAGCCAGTGCGGGTGCGTGCAAGGCGAGGCCGCGGCGGCGAGGCCTAGGCGCGCCCGAGACGCACGCCCCTTGCCACGTGCCGCCGCGCCGCGGGGCTCGCCTCCGTCGTGGCGATCAGCGCGCCGTGCGCCGCGCGTGCCGCCGCGCCGCGTGCGCCGCTGCGCGCCGCGCCACCGTCGCGCAACGGGCGCAGCAGCTCCTTCAGCCAGCCACGTCGGCGCGCCTCGGGCTCCTCCACGAACTTGTTGAGGTAGGCCGAGAGCAGCCGCGTCCACGGGTCGCGTACGAAGACGGCTCGGCGGAGCGAGGTCAGCAGCCGCACGCGCTCCGGCGGGCTGAAGTCGGCGAGGGTGGCGAGGCCGCTGCCCGTGCTGGCGTGCAGCGTCTTCAGGTCGAGAGGGTCCGCCACGCCCGCGAGCCGCCGCAGCCACGCCTTGAACGAGGTGCACGCCACCTTGGGCATCCAGCAGAAGAGCAGCCCGCTCGCCTCGTCCACCACGTACCGCCGCAGCGAGGCCGCGGGCTGCTCGGCCAGCGCGCGCACCGCGGCGAGCTCCGCCGCCGCGCGCCGCTCTGCGGTCTGCGGCGCCTCGGGCGGGCGTCGCCAGCTGCCCCGGCAGCCGAGCCACACCTGCGCAGACGGGGGCGCGCTCGCGGCGACCAGCGCGCTGAGGGGCGCGTCCTCCGAGAGCAGCAGGGCGGGGCAGCGTGACAGCAGCGTCCACTCCGCCACCGTCACCGCCTCGCACGCCGCGCCGCCGCCGCCGCCGCTGCCCGCGCGCGCCGCCGCACCGCACCGCGCGCGTCGCGCGGTGGCGAGCGAGAGGGTGGCGGGCGCGCGGCCCTGCCGGAAGAGGGGCGGCAGCTCTCGCTCCGCCTCCGAGCCAGCCTCCTCACACGCGTCCATCGCAACCACCACGCTCCCCGCGCCCGGTGTCGACTCCGACACCATCTCGCTCAGGCGCGCCGCGAAGACCTGCGGCGTGCATCCCGCTGCGCCGCCGCTGCTGCCGCCGCCGCCGCCGCCGCCGCCGTCGCCTCCGCCGCCGCCTCCGCCGCCGCCACCGCCGTCGCTGCCGTCGCCACTGTCACTGCCCGTGCCGCCGGACCCGGCACGTCGCACATGCACGCCAGCCCGCATGGTTGCGGTGGGCGGGACGAGCGCGCGTATCAGGGCCTGCGCCTCCGACGCGGGAGCCGGGGCGCCTAGCAGCCCCTGCAGGCAGGCGCGCGTCTCCTCCGCCGCCACGGGAGGTCGCGCCTCGATGGCCGCAGCCGCCTTGACGTAGACCGGCGCCTCGGGGTCGGTGATCTGGACGGGGGAGAAGCGGCGCGAGGCGGGCGGGCCGCGCTGCACGAAGCGGGCGGCGGAGGCGGGCACGTGCAGCGGGAGCAGCGCGCTGAGCACGGGGAGCGGCATGCGCGGGTCGAGCGTGTCGCGGAGCGAGGGCGACGAGAAGTCGAAGAGGTCGGAGAGCGTGACGTTGCTCACGGCGGCGTCGCGCGGCCACGCGACGGCGAGGCGCCGCCCCTCGCGCACCGCGAGGGCGCGCGCCGAGCAGAGCGCGAGCAGCCGCCGTGGCAGCGCCGCGTGTACGTGCACGAGCAGGAAGGAGGCTGGCCGCACCTCGCCTGCCGCCAGCGGGAGAGCCGCCCCGCCCCTTCCACCCCCCACCTCCAGGGGCGGCGCCTCCTCGGCTGGCGGCGTCGCGGCGGCGTCGCCCGCGCCGCCCCGCGCGCCTCCGCCCGCCTCCGCCTCCCCGTTGCCTGCTGCCGCCGCGCCGCCGTCGCGCGCTATGTCGCCGCGCCACGTCTGCTCGAGTGCGCGCAAGTCCGACAGCGATTGCGTGTGTTGCAGCACGCCCCACGGCACCGCGCCGCGCGACGCCGTGTGGATACGCTCGCGCAGCGCAGCGCGCTCCGTCTCGTCTGGGTGGCGCAACAGCTCGCGCGCCAGTGGTGGTCGCCGTACCGTCGCCGCAACGCACATGCCACTGCCGCCAGCCCGCCGCAGCCGCCAGACGCTCGGCGTGATCCGCGACAGGTGCCACGCCGCGAGCAATCCGAGAGCTGCCTCTACCCCGCTCTCAGCATCCGCTGCAGTAGCGACCTCCCTGACGTCCTTCGCCATGTGACGACCCACATCCTCCACCGCCACCGCCGCCTCCGCCGGCGCGCCACCGCTAACGAGATCGGCCCCGCGTTCCTGCAGGCCCTTGAGGCGCACGATCAGCTCCTCGTGCAGCGCGGCCACCGAGCCAGTGGCAACGGGCGGTCCCGTTGCGCGCTCATCCCAGCCGCGCGCCGCCTCGAGCAGAGACCGCGGCACCGCCAGCAGCCCCGCTACCGCCCGCCGCCTCACGATTGCTCGTTGCTGCAGCAGGGCGCTAAGGAGGCCAGGGGCAAGCCACGTGTGCGGCTCAGCCACCAGAAGTAGTCGGCCACTCGTCAGAGACACTGCCAGGTTGAGCGCGCGCCCCGGATGCCACTCAGCCTCATCGGGCACGCACACCTGGCGCAGCATGCTCACTGCCGTTGCAGTGGTGCAGCTTCCCCAATGCAGCACGACCGCATCCTTCAACCCCCTCAAGGCGAGCCATGAGGAGACGGCCTTCTCAATGAGCACTTGCCCGGGTGGAACGACGACAACCAGTGACGCGCTGAGTGCCTGACCTGGAAGAGCACAGCCATCGGACAGGATAGTGGAGAGCTGCGCTGCGAAGGTCGGATCTGCAACGGTGTCCTGGTGGGAGGAGGCGATGATGAGCAGTTGCAGCAGCACCACCAGCGCCGCGCCAAGCAGGAACCAGAGCCACGCACGGAGCCGCACGCGTCCCATAAGCACCGTGCTGCGAGCGCGCGCTCGGCCGCCAACACGGCGCTCCAACTTTTCGTAAGGGGCGATAACTCGGATCCTTCTTGCTTGACATGAACGTGTGTGTGTGTGTGTGTGTACTCCGCGCATCAACTTTCACGCATCAACTATCACACAATCAATCGTCTGCATCATCTATCGCCTCTGCAACTCTGCACATCATCTATACGACGTATCGTCGTTTGCCAAATCTGGCCATCTCAACATGCGCACGAGCATGGTGCAGGAGGGCATCAATTGTGCCCCGCCACCCTCCCCTCCCCGTCTCGGGTCCGGGTCCACTCCAGCCCCGCCCTGTCCGTTCCCGCGTGAGGCGCCTCTTGCACATTTCGCCTGTCGGTCCTGTTCTGGCGCGCCGCAGCTACTGCGTGCCCGGCCTACTTGGCTTGCGAGGAGAAGATCTCGAGATCCGAGCGCAGGCCCATCAGGTCCCACCCCTCCTCAGCGCTGTAGTAGTCATCGCGCGAGACCGAGGCGTCTCCCGCCACGAGCAGCAGCTGCGCGAAGATCGCCTCGCCCTCGTCCACCTTCTCCTCCTCCTTCGCCTCCACCACCGCCACCGCCTCGCCCCTCTCGACCGCCTCGCCCAGCCTCAGCAGCGCGAGCGCGTCGGCCGTCGATGAGCCGACTGTGACGCCCGTGGCGCTGCTGATGCTGCTCAGGCTACTCAGGGTGCTGAGGGTGCTGCTCGTGCTGTTGGTGCTCACCGCCGCAGTCTCCACCGCCGCCGCCGCCGCCGCATCCTCCGCCGCCTCCGCCTCCGCCTCCGCCTCCGCCTCCGCCTTCGCCTCCGCCTCCTTTGCCGCGGCCGCGGCCGCCTCCGCCTCCTCCGCCAGGAAGGCCGCCTCCTCGGCGCCCTCGACCTCCGCGACGCTCCCGATCTCGCGCAGCTCGGCCTCGCGCTTCGCGATGAGGAAGGTCGAGCTCAGCTGCGGGTCCAGCGCCTCGTACGCGCCCACCGCCGTGCCGCCCTCCGAGTACCGTGGGTCCTTCGCCTTGCCCGCCGCTGGCGGCGGCGGCGGCGCCTTGGGGGCGGCGTGCCGCAGCTCTGACCACTTGACCGTGCTCGCCATGTCCACCTCGCTCGTGGTGTAGATGGAGCCGTGCAGGAAGCGCTCGGGCCCGCGCCCAAAGCCGCCGCCCACCAAGGCGACAGCGCCCCCCTGGTAGGCCTGGTGCTCGCCCGGCGCCGGCACCTCGGCCGCCACCTTCTCGCGCTCGCGGAAGATGCCGCGGCTCAGGCGGCGGCGCACGCACGCCTGCAGCTTGACGAGCCCCTTGATCTTGTCGTGCATCTCGGGCTCGTACTCGCCCGCGCTCGGCACGCCCGCAGCGGCCGCGGCATACACCGAGCCCGGCGTCGTGCCCGCGAAGCGGTCGGTGCCGCTGGCGAAGGTGGCCTGCTGCGCCCCGACCAGACCCCGCGCCGCAGTCCACGCCTCGCCACCGGGCGTCGCCGCGGCGTCGTCGGGCGCAAACCGCCCGACACCTGGCCCGGGGGCTTCGGAGGCGCTGTACAGCGAGTTCGGCCCAGCGAAGCGGTCCGCGGTCCCCTGGAAGGCGGCGCTGCCCACGGCGGCGGCCGGCGGCGCGGCGGGCGGGCACACGTCGTACTCGCCGACGCCGGGCGTCGTGGCGCTGCCGTAGATCGAGCCGTGCAGGCCTGCAGGTGCGAAGGTGGGGCGGCTCTCTACCTCACAAAACTGGCCGGGCGAAGGCATACGAAGCCGTGCCGCGAGCCTATTGCACGCGGCTGCTCTCTGCGGGGCGAGGGGCAGGCTCTGCCCCCGGGATGGGCACGCGTGGCGCTGTGGCCGGAGCCCCGCCCGAGCTCGCCTCCTACCGTCTGCCGCGCCGCTGCCCTCGAAGCGCTGCACGCCATGCGCGAAGCTGCCGCCGCCCGCCGCGGGCTTTGGTGCGTCGAGCACGGGGGCCGAGTACTCGCCGACGCCCGGCGTCTGCGCAGTGGGGTAGATGGATCCCTCCCCCTGGAACCGCTCGCCTCCGTGAGCAAAGCTGCCGCCGCCGCCCGCCGCCGGCATCACGATCGGCGGCGCGTAGCTTCCGGCGTCGGGGGTCGGGAGAGCGTTGTAGATTGATGCCTGACCCGTGAAGCGTGGCGTGCGACTCAGCCCGCCCCCACCCGCTGATGCGAGCGTCGCTGGCGCGTCGTACTTGCCGGGAGACGGGACCTGGCGCGCCAGCTTCTCCTGCGCGGCAAAGATGCCGCGGCTCTGGCGGCGGCGGACACACGCCTGCAGCTTCACGAGCCCCTTGATCTTATCGTGCATCTCGGGGTTGTACTCGCCCGCGCCCGGCACGCTCGCAGCGGCCGCGCCATAGAGCGACGCCTTGCCCGAGAAGCGGCTGGTGCTGCTCGCAAAGGTGGACGAGAGCGCGCGGGTCGGGGTGGAGCCGGCTATGCGCTCCGCAGGTGTGGCATAACGCTGGCTCAGCGAGCTGCTCTGCTGCTTGGAGGGCGTCGTGTTGGACAATGGCGTGGCGCCAGCTGCCGCGGTGTTGTAGATGCTGCCGTGGCCAGAGAAGCGGCGGGGGGAGGAGCGGCTCCACGGGTCCTTCCTCTGCGATCCCGGGGTCTTCTTCACCGAGCGCACGGGCTCGGGCGTGTTCTCGTTCCCGCGGGGCACGGCCTTGAGGGGGGTCGACGGCATGGATGCTTGAAATTTGGCGCGTCCGCTGTTTTCTCCTCGAAAAAAGCGAGCGCGCATGCACCGGCGCCATTTCCCCTATTGCCGCCCTGCGAGCCCCTACTGCAAACCTGCTTCAAAAATACGGCCCCAACGAACTACTCTACTAACTGCCGCCGTGCGTGCCCATCTTGAGTTGCGTCACGATACGCCGCGGGAGCGGGGGCTCGTACGTCCCGGCAGTGGGCACGGTCCTCTCCGAGTAGCCAGGGGCAAGCTTCGCGGCGCCGCCCTCCACGTCGCCCTCACGCATCTGCTCGAGCTCCCTCAGCTTGAGCGGCTTGACTTTGGTGCGGCACAGCATGTCCAGCAGGTTGGCTACCAGGAAGACCAGGCAGACCGCGCCGACGCCGCACACGAGCCGCTTCAGTAGCGCGACCGAATCCGGGTTGCCGTCGAGCTTGGGCGAGTAGATCGGAAGGAGCAGCGCCATCCGGCTGAGGATGCCCACCGGAAAGACGACGCCGGTGAGGATCTGCAGCAGGTCGTCGTCCGCCTGGGCAGGCAGCCGCTTGAGCCGGCGGAGCACCTTGACGCGGTCCTGTGCCTCGCCGCAGACGGTGGCGACGAGGGCGAGGGCGTACAGGCACGGGAAGGCGGGGCCGAAGGCGACGGCGGAGATGAAGGGGATGGCGATCTCCGCCGCGCGCTTGCCCAGGTAGAAGGGCTGCCGCTCCGTGAAGTAGGCCGCCGTCGCCTCGTGGTCGAGCGGGAACTTGCCGAGCACCGGGATGGCGGCGAGGAGCGCCGCGAGCGCCGGCGACGAGTAGTTGAGCCACGCGTAGAAGCGGGGCACCGCCCTGCAGCGGCACGCGAGGACGAGCGCCACGAAGGCCTGCGGCAGGAGGAAGAGCACGTCGATGACCGCCATGACCAGCTGGGCGACCACCTGGCCCGCTAGCATGCCCGTGACCGTCGGGCCGGAGGCGTAGCGGTACCACGTCGCGGAGAACTCAAAGCGCGAGACCAGCGCGAGGAAGCCGAGCGGCGTCATGAGCATGTTGATCGTCTGGAAGCAGACCAGCCGCACCGCGAGCGCCTTGACCTGCGAGGAGAGCGTGGGGTGCACCTGCACGCGCAGCACGATCGCAGGCACGCCGCTGAAGATCAGGCCGTACGTGACGCCCGGCAGCAGCCCGATCGCCTGGTTGATCGCGAAGCAGAGCGTCGGCGGCCATCGGTCGAGGCCAATCCAGGTCGCGCGCATCGAGTGGCTCGTCGCGCACACGCGCACGTTGAGCCAGGTCTGGGTCCAGCTGGTGGCGAGCAGCAAGGCGAGGGAGGGCACGAGCAGCAGCGCGAAGAGCCCCTCCGCCTTCCGGCGCCTGGCCGGCGAGAACTCGCTGCCCCACTGCGGCCAGTTGACATCGGTTGGGGCGGGCACCGTCGCCTGCACCGCGCCGCCGCCGCCGCCGCCGCCGCCGCCGCCGCCGATCGAGGCGAGATCCGAGGCGAGTGTGATGTGCAGGGGCGGCTGGGCCTCGCGGCAACGGGCCGCGTCCTCGGGCCGCTCGAACGTGACGAACGCGTCGCCGGTCGTGACGAAGTGCTCGCGCTCGGCCTCCGCGGCGTCGAGCTCCTCGACGCGCCTCTTCGAGAGCATGGTCTCCGCGGCGAGCATCGCCTTGGAGGAGGCGGCCACGCGCGACCACTGCTTCGCCCGCGCGGCCTGCTGGCGGCGGCTCGCACGGTCGGAGCGCAGCCCATAGTAGACCGCGAACGCCTCGCGCTCCTGCGCCTTGCGCTCCTCGCACCGCGCGCACACCTCGTACAGGTTGTACTCCGCGCCCGCCTGCGCCGAGCGCGGGATGCTCACGTGCGCCACCTGCCCCCACCGCGCGCACTCGCCGCGCACCCGCGCGGCCAGCTGCGCCGCACGGCGCGTCGTCGTGAGCCGCGGGAGGCCGCGCACCCACACCGAGTAGTCCTCCGCCTTGAGCGTGCGCGTGTGCGCCCGCCGCCACGCCGCCCGGAGCCCGAGGTGCGTGAGGAGCATGAAGAGCACGAGCAGCACCGCCGCCGACGCCTCGTACTTGGCGAGGCGCGCGATGTCGACCGAGCCGTCGGGCAGGTTGCCCACCGACATGCGCATGAAGATGTCGTCGGAGAAGAGCGCATCCCCCGCCACGTGCTCGCGGATCTGCGGCACGCTCAGCAGCGACAGTGCGAGGAAGAGGAGCATCAGGCCCCGCTGCAGCAACAGCTGCAGCGCCACGTCGGCCGAGGCGTGCTGTCGGATCGTACTGATGCTGCAGCACAGCGGCAGCAGGCGCGACTGGCCGCCGTCATCGCTCTCTGTGAATGGCAGGTGGTAGTCGCGCTCGTCGAGCGCCTCCGCGATCGAGGGCGGGCGAAAGAGCTTCGCCCGTTGCCTCTTGACCCGTTTGCGGAAGAGGTACATGCGCGCCGCTTGCCTCAGCACCTCTGCGGCCTCGTGCTCGCGGTCCATGCTCGACGGGAGCCGGTTAATGACGGGCGGGTCTTTCGGTGCCCTGGACACCAGCTCCAGCAACTCGCGCCTTAGCACTTCGTCGGCTGCCATTCGCTTGGCGTGCCGCTCCCTGCCGCCTGCCCGTGAGCTCTGGCAGCAGCCCTTGCCCACGTCGTCCAGCTCGCCTCGGGCCACCGCCCCGTACGCCACGTAGGGTGCGTCGTGCTCGGGCATCGCCGACGTTCCCGAGTCGGCAGCGCAGACTTGCAAAAACTTCGGAGGGGGGAAATTCGCGGCCCGTAAACTCATAGTTCTATGATGCACCAGGAGCCCACACGCACCACCTCAGTCCAACGCGTAGTTCTGCTGCGGTTTGGCAGCACTACTGCAGGCTGCTGCTGCCTGGGCGTGGGGCTCCAACGCCACAGCGCCCGCCGCCCTCGGAGCGGCTCTCGCGGTCGTCTCCTGCGCTCGTGCCGTTGGGACGTCAAAGTCGTGGGTGGCCAGGTGTTGATGCGCGTCGTCGTCGATATCCACGGCCCGAGAAGTTCCACGAGGGGGAGGTCTCGAGGCCTCCGTGCGTTCCCGGAGTTGAGCGGCCAGCCTGTATCGGCTGGCAGCTTGAGCCGCGTGCTCCTGCGTAAACATGCGGCCGAGCTCCTCCCCTTCCTCGATGGGCTCAGGTGGTGCAAGCTGCGCCGGTTGCTCCACCCGGATATGTTCCGTGGCCGGGCCGGTGGGCAGAAATGTGACCACGGACTCGTCGTCGTCGGAAGCCTCTCGCAAGGTGTGGAGATCCTGCTCGGGCAGGAAGGTGATCACGCTCTCATTGTCATCAGGGTCGACCAGCTCCACCCCGGCAGCCCCGCCAGGCACCGCCGGCGCTGCCTGGTCCGCAAACCCTTCCAACTCGCAATCGGTTTCCCGCGTTGCGACGAGTTGGAGTTGCCCTCTGCTGTTCCCGGCCCTGCCTTTGCGCCACATCAGCAGGACAACGACCAAGAGCGCCGCAACGGCGAAGAGTGCGGGCAATGGCATGCCGTCGTGATCAGGTTCATCGACGACGACTGGTTGGGCGTGGGTGATGTTCGTGGGCGTCGGCTCTGCAGCACACAAAGACACATTGCCAGACCTGCAGCCGACGTCCACCCATTGACAGAGCCGCGGCTCTCCATGAATTGTCGTGGAAAAATGGGCATGGCACGCGTCCTTATCCAAGGCAGCGCACCAGCGCGGCGGGCTCATCGCACGCGTGTCATCCTGCCCAGCACGCTTCAAGCAGCCGCGCATATGGGGGCTGCCGCGCCGCGAGCGCGCGCGGTGCGGAAGTCCAAGGCTTCCAGAGGGGTGGCAATCCAGCGGACAAGTCAATCAATGACATTCGTTCGCCTGCCCTGAGAGGCGATCAGATGAAAAGCGCCAGCACTAGCAGACAAGCCACGCCTAACCTGGGAGGTGAGGATGAGTGAGTGACGCTGGTTCGCGGGGCGCGGCCCGAAGGTGATCAGTCGTGTATGTTCCGTGTTTTCACCCTGACGTGCTCAGCGTGAAAAGAGCTCTGGCCTTCCTGTTCCGTGTTTTCCCCCTGGCGAAGAGTGGTCGCCTTTTCGTCGAAACCGAGTGGCCGGGAAAGTGGTCGCCGCTCTGGAACCACCACTATGACGACACCCGGTGGGCCCGAGGCGGCCGCCGCCCGGCAGACGATCAGCCGCAAGCCCGGAGCGTACATTAAGGACCCCGTGCGGTACAAGACGCAGGTCTGCCAGAACTTTGCCAGCCGTGGAAAGTGCCCATACAATAAGAAGTGCCAGTTCGCGCACGGCATAGAGGAGCTCAGGTCCAGGCCCGAGCAGGGAGCCGCCAGCGCGAGCACGTCGCCGCCACAACCGCCGGCGCCGCCTCCGCTCCTGCCCACGGCGCTGCCGCCGCCGCCGCCGCCGCCGCCGCCCAGGACTCCCACCCTCATTGCGGCTAGAGCTCCCACCGTTGTGGCGGCTATCCAGCCACCGTTGCCTCCGCCGCAGCCGACGATGCTACCAAGGATGCCCCCGCTTCCGCCGGCACCCTCACCACGCACCCTTTCTGCTGCGCCGACGATGCGTCAAGTGGAGGCGCCGTTCAGCATGATGGCCCTTGGTCTGGAGTACGGCGCAGAGGCGGGCGCCCCGCCTGCCGCCCCGCCGGTCCCGCCCGCGCCCACCGCCCGCGCCGCGCCCGCCACGCCCGTCGCGCCCGCCGCGCCCGCCGCGCCCGCCGCTGCGCCGATCTCGCTGGACAGCTGTCGCGACGACGAGAACGTCGATCTGCTGCGGCTCGACCGGGTCACGGGGCGCGTGGAGATTGGGGTGCCCTTCTGCGGCCGCGAGCCATCCTACAATTCCGAGAGCCTCCGCCGGCAAATCTCCTTCCTCTTCGACGAGCCTGGCCAGCCAGCGCAGGGCCGCAACGACCCCGTGCTCCAGGACGCGGCCTGGGCGCTCAACTGGGGCGGCAACTCCCGCGCCGCCACCGCCGCATGAGCCGCACGGGATGGGTAGCTCCCACACCGTCCGCCTTGTCAAGAGGGCGCCGACCCCAAGGCGAGCTACGGGCAGCACCCACACCGTTCTCAATATGGTTTGGAGCGTACGTTCGACCGAAGATCTCATCTGTGCAGTATACCCGTACTTTCCGTAGTCTGTGGCCTCACGCCATTTACCGTCTAGTCCCTACCGTTCCGCGTGGTGTGTACTCTTCCCGCGAGAGTTCTGTTAGTCTAGTTACTCGTGCGTGTATCGTGCTTCTGTACCGTGGATCAAACACGTGAAAAATATGCCTAGTCTAACTAGACCGTACTAAACGCCGGGCCTCGACCTCCGCTCCCCGCGCTCGTCTCGCGGTCGTCGGTCTCGGTGCATGTCTCGGTGTCCACGGCGCATGGGGTCGAGATCCGCGGTTGTATCGTCGCCCTCGACTCCTTGTTCTCTTGGTCTCTTGGTACACGCAACACGGCCGAGCCCAAACAGCCGAACTCCGAAAAAACGACCCGATCACTGCTCACTGTCCTAGAACCGTATAGAAGTCGCCATGGAAACCCCAAAATCGGCTCTCCCGGGGGGCCGCCGACCGGCCGACGCCCGCTGAGCACCAGGAGCACGCGCACGCCTCGCACACGCCTCACACGGAGGCGGGCGGCGGTGGCGGCGGCGAGGCGGCGAGGAGTTCCACGAGGACGATGCTGCGCGGCGGCAGCAGCAGCCGGAGGCGACGGCCGCCCACCACCCGCACGGCGGCCGCCGGTAGGTCCGATGGGGCGACGGCGCCGGGCGCGGCTACGCTGTTGTAGCTGCCGGTGCTCCGGCCGGTGAGCTGCCGCGCGCTGACGAGCGTCACGTCGCCCTGCAGAGGGGTGCGGAGGGGGTGCAGAGGGGTGCAGAGGAGGGGCAGAGGGGTGCAGAGGGGTGCAGAGGGGTGCAGCCCGAGCTCGAGGCTCATCAGCGGGTGCAGCATGGCGAGGGTGTGTGGCAGGGCACGGGTGTGAGGTCGGATCAGGCGGCGCACCACGCCGCGCATCTCGAGGTCGAGGCTCGTCTCCGCCAGGGGATGCACGTGCACAAGGCTCACGTGCAGCCGCGCGGGCTGCGTCGCGCTCTGCGTCGCCAGCGCGGAGACGCGCGCACCCGCCGCGCCGCCACCGCCCGCCGCGCCGCCACCGCCGCCGCCGCCGTGGTGCGGCGGGGCGTAGTGGGCTGCGCGGAGCGTGGCGTGCAGGCGCAGGCCGTCGGCGTGCGCGGAGAGCAGGGCGAGGGCGTGGAAGGTGGGCGTGCGCACCTGCAGGACGCGAGGCGGGGGCGTCGGGGCAGGGGACGGCGGGGCGGGGGAGTGAGGGCGGGAGCGAAGGGCGGCTAGAAGGGAGTCGAGGCTGCGGGCGAGGGCGGAGGCGAGGGTGAGGGCGAAGGTCGCGAGCGCCCTCACCAGCACGCCGCCCGCGCCTGTCTGCAGCGGTGCCTGGAGCACGTTGACCGCCTGCTCGGGTGGGTGCTTGGGTGGGTGCTTGGGTCGGTGGCGAGCCTGACGCGGCGCACGCAGCGTACCAATGCGCCGTGCAGTGCGCGTGCGTGCATGGCGTGCTTACGCGGTGCGCATGCCTGCGCGAGGTTGGCCAGTCGAACCCTCTCAGCGTGCGCCGCCATGGCATGCAGGCACAGCGCGGTGACGAGCCCGTCGCGCAACGTGCCACGCTGCTCGAGCAGCGCCGCAGGAGCCGACCCTCCCGCCGCCACCGCCGCCGCCGCACCTGACGCCGCCGCTCCTGCCGCGCCCTCGCGTGCCGCCGCGGCCCCGGCCGAGGCTGCGGCCGAGGTTGCGGCCGAGGGTGCGGGCTCGGGTGCGTACCAGCAGCCCCACTCGTCCACGGCCAATCCCACCTGGCGCTCGGGGTCGTGCGCGTCCATCACTGCGCAGTGGCGCGCCAGCACCGTCGCGAAGCGGCGCGCCTGTAGCCACATGCAGCAAAGGCAGTGACCTTAGGTGCGGCATGAACTTTGTTCGCTGGCACAAAGTACTCGCGAGACGGGGCCCTCGATCGCAAAGGGCTGCAGCCCGGGCACATGGGGTGGCAGCCTCGAGCGCGTGGGGTTGCAGCCTCCACCTCCAGCACCGCCGCGAGGCCTAGCGCTCACCTTGCCGAGCACGACGGCCCACGCCGCCTCCCCGTCTGCGGAGGCGGTGACGCCCTCGACCTTCATCGCGCAGTAGACGTGGAGCGAGAGCATCTGCAGCAACCAGCGCCGCCCCTTCCTCGCCTGCTGCATCATCGTCGCGGTCCACGCGTAGTCGTCGTCGTCGGCGCCGCACGCGATCTTGCACAGCGGCGTCTCGCCGTGCAGCCGCAGGAAGCAGCCGAAGCGGCGGAACTCCTCCGCGTAACGCGCCGCGCTCATGTCGCCGCCACAGCCCCAGCTCTCGTTGCCCACCGCCCAGAAGCGCAGCTTCCACGGCGCGCCGCGCCCGTTGGCGGCTCGCTCGGCGGCGAGGCTGCTCTCTCCCGCGTACGTCAGGTACTCGAGCCAGTCCGCCATCTCCCGCACCTGCAGCAGCAGTAGTAGCAAGTAAGTAAGTAAGTGGTCAGTGGTAAAGTAGGTTGGGAGATAGCATGTCTCGCGCACCCCGCCCGAGCCCACGTTGCCCACAATGTACGGCTCGGCCTTGACGGCCTCGCACAACGCCATGAACTCGTGGCTGCCGAAGCGGTTGCTCTCGACGCCGCCGCCCCAGTGCTGGTTGACGGTGCGGGTGCGCTGCTCGGGTGGACCGATGCCGTCGCGCCAGTGGTAGCCGTCGGCAAAGCAACCGCCGGGCCAGCGCAGATTGGGGACACGCAGCTCGAGGAGCGCCTGCACCACATCCTCGCGCAAGCAACCACTGGGGTCCGCAACACCATCGTAGATGCATCGCCCGAGGTGCTCAAGAAAGAGCCCAAACAGGTGGCGGCTCACCTGTGGCCGCTCCCCAAGGTCGGCGCTCACCACAAGCGTGTTGCTCGCATCCGACTCGGACGCCGCCTGCTGCTGATTGGCGTGGACGACAGCTAGCGCTTGCGTGAGTGCGTCCATGCGCTAACCGGGTTGTTTTAGAGCGGTCGAGCCCGCGTTCGCCCTGGGCAGAACTATTGGCGCGCTGTTGGCGAACCGAAGGACGATCTCCCGCGGGCGAACCGAAGGACGATCTCCCGCGGGCGAACCGAAGGACGATCTCCCGGGGGCGAACCGAAGGACGATCTCCGCCGCGGAGTTAACCAGATGGTGAACTATTCGAAGTGGGACACGATCGGGGACGAGGACGAGGCCGTCGCCGTGGACCGCACCGCCGACTTCGTCAAGCGGGCCGAACACCATAAGGCCTCGATGCAACTCATCGCGA
>Ga0163111_10001599_pt1 | contig 14062 bp, 19 predicted proteins | sample CRUFie1St18metaG_FD_109645 | JGI IMG/M metagenome (GOLD analysis project Ga0163111, IMG submission 109645) | Marine microbial communities from the Costa Rica Dome - CRUD Field 142mm St18 metaG | ecosystem: Environmental > Aquatic > Marine > Oceanic > Photic zone | place: Costa Rica: the Eastern...
ATGGAAATGTCGTACCCATCACACACCAGGCGATGATGAATCCTTTTGGAACTCTGCTATAAAAAGCAGAGCAGAGCAATGGATACCTGGTGAGGGTGGTGCTAGAAATGACTACCAGTGTCAGTATAAAACTGCTAATGGTTGGTTTGATCAGAAAGATCCCCAACTTAAAGCAGAAGTGGAGGCGGCGTAATGAGACCTTGGGAAATTATACAAAAATTAGAAACAGACAATAGCAGACTTTTTAAGGAGTCTGTTGTTGCTGAAAACATTTCAGATGGCGAATTTAAAACTGGATTGCAATATGCTTTAGATAGTCTAGTTACATTTGGTGTGCAACAAGTTCCATTTAGTGAAAACGATGGAGGCGGACTTTTAATTGAAGAGTTTTATGATGTTGCTGATAAATTAATTGCTAGAGAACTCACAGGAAATGCGGCCAGAGATGCCATAGAAAAACTATCCATTACTGCTAATAATGATGAATGGAACGACTGGTACAGAAGAATACTTATAAAAGACCTGAGATGTGGCGTAAGTGTAAAAACTGTAAACGGTGTTGCTAAAGGTACAGTTCCAGTATTTGGTTGTATGTTAGCACATGACGGAGCAAAACACCCTAAAAAGATTAAAGGAGAGTGTTTAGTAGAATACAAGTATGATGGTGTAAGGGTAATTGCTATTGTGCAAAATGGTAGTGCTACACTTTACAGTAGAAACGGTAAACTGCTATCTAACTTCCCTCACATTGAGGAGGCACTTAGTAAGCCTGAGTTTAATAACTTTGTGTTTGATGGCGAGGTTATGAGCGATGATTTCCAAAGTCTTATGAAGCAGGTACACAGAAAAGAAGGTGCTCAAACACAGGACGCCTACTTGGCATTGTTTGATGTATTAACACTTGCAGACTTTAATAAAGGAGAAACAGTAGATAATGCTACTGTTAGACGTGAATTACTTACTACATTACAGTTTGATGATTGTGTGAAAGTTGTAGACGCAACACTTATTAACTTTGATACAGAAGAAGGCAAAGCAAAGTTCGACGAAATGAACGCAGAAGCCTTAGACAAAGGATATGAAGGACTAATGATAAAGCCTACATTTGAAGTTTACAAATGTAAACGTAGTCATGCCTGGTTAAAAGTAAAGCCTTTTATTGAGGTTACACTTAAAGTTGTAGCAGTAGAAGAAGGCACAGGCAAAAATGAAGGCGTATTAGGTGCTCTTGTAGTAGAAGGAGAAGACGATGGAAAGTTTTTCCATGTAAATGTTGGCTCTGGACTTACTGATGAAAACAGAGAGCAAATTTGGGAAAGCAGAGACGCAGTAATTGGACAACTTGTTGAGGTTAGAGCAGATGCGGCTACACAAAGTCAAGATGCTGAAGACACTTGGAGTTTACGATTCCCCAGATTTAAAACTTTTAGAGGCTTTGAGCCAGGAGAGAAAATATAATGTACAACTGGGTATTTGGTTGGATTAGTATTGAGTATCTCAAACACAAGGGAGTAATTAAATAATGGAAATATATTTAAAAGAAACTGTTAAGGAAGAAGATAAAATACAAAAAATTTATACTTTTCCTAATGGTTATGGTGCAAGTGTAATAAAAGGCAAACACACTTATGGTGGTCCTAAACTGTGGGAAATTGCTCCTTGGACTAATGATACTAATGAATTTATAGGTGTAAGCCTGTTAGGTTGGGGCGACGATGTAAAAGGATATTTACATGATCCTGATGTACATGCTATACTAGGAACTATTTCGAGGTTGCCAAGTGCCTAATTGGTGTTCTAATCACGTAGAGATAACTGGTCCTAAAGAAAAGATTAAGGACTTATTTGATGTTGCAAAAAACGGCGATGGTTTATTAGAGGCTATGGCACCTTTAGGAAAGTGGGACTATCAAGATGCTGTTCAGCATTGGGGTACAAAATGGGATATTAATGTCAGTGAAAGCGGATTAGCCTATTTAGACCATAATGATAAAACAGGAAGTATCAGAGGATATTTTGAAAGTGCATGGAGTCCTCCAGAGCAAGCCATGTTTACTTATATAGATAATAATCCAGATGTTGATATAGAATTATATTATTATGAGCCCAGCATGGATTTTGCAGGTTCATTAAGAGCAGGCACTATAGAAATCAGCAAACAAAATAAAGATTTTTGGTTAAACACAGATATAGGTGTTACATTAGATAATCATTTTGGTGTAGTAGATATGTTAGAAGAATATGAGGAAGAAATACAACAAGAAGTATTATCAGAGCCTCCAGATGTTTTACACGAAATATAATTGAGGTATAAATAAAAACATGGGACAATATGACGAACGAGTTGAAAGGCAAAGATTAATACTTGCCGCAGAAGATTGGGCCAACGGTATAAAATCATTACATTCTCATAGACTAAAAAGTATGTGGTATGATGACAGACCTCAAGATACTGACAATGGACAGTATGTTATAGATAGACAATTTAATGGTGGAGAAATAGAAAGAACCATTTATAAGAACAATGGCGATTATATAGGCACCTTTATTTTTGGTAAAAGACTTACTGGTGACGATCTAATTTCTGAATATACAAAATACAATCATTAGGAAACTACTTGACAATATAAAAATTTAATTTATAATGACTGAATATACAAAAGATGATAGCCAAGTAGATGTTCAAGCAATTTGTAAAAAACACGATATAGGCAGATACAAACTAATTAAAGCATCAACTTTTGTAGCAAGAGTACTTGGAATGAGACCTCATGATGCTCTAAAAAAATTACTTGAAGTAGAAGATTTAGAGCAGTATCTTAAAGAAGTAAAAAGCAAAAGTTTAGATCTAGATTTAAGAGATAGGTTAAGAAAAGTTTAATTAGGAACCCGAGTGGTATTTCGTAAATTGGGTTAGGGTACGAGGCAAGAGAAGAATAAGCCGCTCCCCTTGGTAAATTTCCCTAAGTGTACTGTTCCTAATTACTTGCCCTGTTCGTCTAGTGGTTAGGACACCGGGTTTTCATCCCGGCAACAGGAGTTCGATCCTCCTACAGGGTACCAATTAAGGATATTAAATGCTGAGAGTTACTGTTAATGGTAGAATTGCAAAAAAAGATAAAGTAAAACTATATTCAGAGCAAGTGCTTTCAGGTTTAATGCCTAGACTAAGGCGTAATATAGACATAGATATATATGTTGTTACTGAATGTGATGAAAAAAATTATGCTTTATGTTGGGGCGATAAAGACGAAGTTGAAATTGAACTTGCAAGAAAAAGTGGTAATAAAAAATTTACATTAGATGAAATGATGTTAAATTTAGCACACGAACTGGTTCATGCTAAACAATTTATAAAGGGAGAACTGCACCCTACATTGTATAAATGGAAAAAGTTCAAAAAGGATTATGCTAAAACTCCTTATTTTAAACAACCATGGGAGAAAGAGGCATATTTAATGGAAGATAAAATATTTAATCAATACTGGAAAAATGGCAATATATAAAAATAAATTAACAGCAATTACTCCTACTAGAAAATGTACTAGTCAAGGTTCAGGTGGCAGAGGCAGACGTGTTAAAGTTGGTATGTCAACTATGAACAAAAGCAAAAAACGTAGTCACAAAAAGTACAGAGGACAAGGTAAATAGTTTAGATCGGAAAGTTGTTCTCCTAATAAACAATTTATAACCGATCACTCCGCAGTAGTAATACTGCGGAGACCTTGATAAATATTTATATGAAAAACTACGACCCTTATAATAACTACATGACATCAGATGTCATTACTACAACTATCACAGAAGATTGGAAATGTGAATTAGTTGCACCTAAACATCAGGCTTTACACTCCAGAGCAAATATAGATCCATTTAGTACAGATTTTAACTGGTATGAAAAAGAAGCAGAAATGCTACAACTAATGCACGATAAGTTTGGTATTGGATTAGCATCTCCACAATTAGGATATAGTTACAATATGTTTGTAATGAATCATGAACATTTAGGAGACATTGGAGTCTATAATCCAGAAATATTAGAATACAGTAAAGAAACATGTAGATATGAAGAAGGCTGTTTAAGTTTTCCAATGCTGTATTTAGATGTAACTAGACCTGAAAAAGTAAAAGTAAAATATACCAAAACAGATGGAAAAACTGATGTTGAAACTTGGATGGACGGAAGAGATGCCAGGTGCTTTCAACACGAATATGATCATTTACAAGGAGATCTTTTTATAGATAAAGTAAGTGATTTTAAATTAAAAAGAGCATACAACAAAAGAGAAAAGTTCTTTAAGAAATTAGAGAGACAAATGAGAGATGCTTAATTATCCTTTTTGGGTAAATGACTTTGATAGAGTTAAAGACCACAGAATTACCCATCCAGATGTTGCAAAGATATTTGAACAGCCTGTAGCATTTTGGTATGGAGCAAAACGTAATAAAAATGCGTATGCAAATTTAGAAAAAAGCCTTAAAAGATTACTTAAAAGAACACTACCAGCATTACCTTACTTTGTAATATACAACTTACCTAACAGAGATTTAGGGCATTACAGCAAAGGAGGAGCCTCTGACGCAACAGAATACCTACTCTTCTTACAAGAGTTTTGTAGAGGTATAAAAGGACATAAACCTATAATTATATACGAACCTGATGCATTACCACATTCTACACTAATGGATCAAAAACAAGCAGAGTATCGTAAAAATCTAATATTGTCTGGACTAGAAATACTTACAGAAGAAAGTGATGCTTATGTGTATGTAGACATTGGTCATAGTAATTGGCTTAGTCCAGAACAAGCATCAGAACTAATTTCCAGTGTTTCTAATGCAGGTATAAGAGGGTTTAGTGTTAATGTAAGTAATTATAGAACAACAGAAGAGAGTATGAAATGGGCCTTAAAAGTGTGCGAATACAATCCTGATTGGCATTTTGTTATAGATACTAGTCGTAATGGTAAAGGCCCACATGGTAATGATTGGTGCAATCCACCAGGCAGAGCATTAGGTAATCCACCTACTTGTGATACAGGTGAAGCAAAATGTGATGCTTTTTTATGGATTAAAATACCAGGAGAATCTGATGGTAAAGGAAATGGAGGTCCTAGAGCAGGAAGATTTTGGCCTGATATGGGTAGTAATTTAGTAGGAAACACAGATGACTGATACATTGTTTGACAAATATGTGCAAGATATGATGATATGGGAAATGTTATTAGATAGTAATAGAACTAATCCATATATTAATTACATAAAAAATAATGTAAAAGATAAAATTGTTGTAGAATGTGGTACAGGCACAGGATTTTTTTCCTGGTTAAGTGTAAAGTATGGTGCTAAAAAAGTTTACAGTTGCGAAAAAAATTTAAACACCTTTAACAATTTGACTGAAAGATTTAAGGACATAGAACAAATAGATGTAGTAAACATAGATGTATTTAAAGATGTTTTACCTAAAGGGGATATATACATACACGAATTATTTGGACATTGTGCATTAATTGAAGGTTTATTGTTCTTTTTAGCAAATTGTCAAAAGCAAAATATTACTAACATTTATCCTAACAATATTAAATTAGTATCATGTAATGTAGACAATATTATTCAAACACCTGTGTCTATTGAAAATTTTGACAGTAGTGATTTAGATATTGATTTGTTAAATTTCTTTACAATTAATAATAAAAATATAGATCCTAATAATTATTTGTTTAATTCAGAATATAACATTACTGAAAATAAAATTATGTTTGAAGGGAATATATTTAAATTATTAAATTTTGACTTTGCTACAAATAGAAAATATTTGCATACATATTTTGAGGCAGGTTTCGATGATAATTATTATTCAAGTTTTGCAAAAAAACAAAATCATTGGGAAGTTACTAAGCAACCAACTTATGCTTATACAGTATCTGCTAGGTTTTATTTACAGGATAAATTAACTAACGCCACTAGGATCATCGACTGAAGTAACTTCATCGCTTACTACTGGTTTTGTATTAGGCTCATTTAGTTCAGCATCTAGATAATTTTTAGCACCTTGAATATACTCGTGTGCTTTTACTATTTTTGCCTGCCACCAATGAGGGAAGTCTGAATCTGGTAATCCGTCTAACATTTTGTGAACGTCAATAGCATTTTTTCCTATTAGATACAGTTCCTTTTTAATCATACCCTTTTCATTATCTATATGACCTATTGCGGCTTTTTTAGTTTCGCCTTCGCCTGTATCTGATTTGTAATCTACTCCTGGTTCTCCATCACCTTCATTAACAGATTCTTTCATTTCTTTCATACAATCATCGATCATCTTTTTAAGTTTGTCTTGATCGCACTTAGGAAACATATCGCAAATTTCTTTTTTGCTTTTACCATCTTTACACATTTTCATAACTTGTGATTTAGATGGCATATCTTCTGCTTCTGCTCTTAAAACGTAAGCACCTTCAGTAGTTATACCTGCTAGTTTTTGTAGTCTTTCTATTTCGTTCATCTTCATTTTTTCTTCTTTTTATTTGAATTGCAACCACCTTCTTCTACTGAATCAAGTCCTGCTAATTTTCTTAGTTCGTCCATTGCAGAGTCTAATGCTTTACTGCTTGTATCAATTACGGCTTCTTCAACATCTAGGTCTTCTGGGTCGTAATCCATTCCGCCATGATCTTTCCAATCTGCATTATCGACTAGATCTTCAATATAAATTTGCAGTATTTCATCTCTGTCATCGTCCATATGCAAACCTTTTTCACGTGCAATTTCGCTCATTTCATCATCAAGTTCTTCCATGGTGCAACCAATTTCTTTACAAAGTTCTTCTTCGCCACCTCTATCATATGCACTATATAGTTCATCATATGCTTGATCTTCTCTACTTTGCTCTGCACGTGGATCAAAACTTTCTTCTGCCATTGCAGGTCCGCCTAAGTTTGCGTATGCTTTTTCGGCTCTGTCTATAAGGTTTTTAAGTTGTTCTGCATATTGCTCCATACCTTGAAAAGAGAACATTTTTAATTTCTTGATGTATGGTTTAATCATTTCCTGATCAATAGGTCTAATATTGCCTGTTTGATCTCCTACATCTAATGCTTTGTCTATTCTATCACTGCTTTTTGCATCTCCGCCTAAATCTTTATTTAATTTTGATAGTCTAGAACTTGTTTGATCTAATTCATCGTTACCCTTGTCCATATCCATTTTAACGTCATCAGGTAATTTGTCAGGATCTACTAATTCGTTTATACTTTCTCTACAGCCACATGTAGCACATGCTTTTAAAATTTCTCTTTCTGCTCCACACTTAGGACATTTGTCCTTTTCTTCGTTAAAACTTTCCATTGGCTCTGGTGCATTCATTTCGCTATCTATTTTATTTTGTATTTTTTCTAAGCCAAACTTTTCAACCATATCAATATAACTTTGAATTACATCGTCTGCCATCATTTCATCTGCATCATCTGGGTTATTGTATTTCATTGCATTTAACATTTCTAAACATTCTTCATCATCTTTGCAATCCATTATACCTGCTTCTGCATCAGTCATTGCAATATCAAAAGCATTTCCGCCTTCAGACATTGTTGTATTTTCTGTTACATAATCTAAGTATCTTTGATATTTTCTTCCTAATTCTTCATCAGATATACTACTTGGATCATTTCCAGGCTCTCTATTCCATTCACTTCTCCAATCAGACATACTTAAAGGACTGCCGTCACTATAAACTAAAAGTCCTCCAGGACCTGGTTTAACTGCTTCTTGTATGTCGTAATCTGATCTAATATCGTTTAAATCTAAACTTTCATTTTCTAATTCTTGATCTTCAGGATCAAATTTTCTATCGTCTCCTGCTTCTAAATCCATTTCTTGTATGGCTTTTTTAACAATTTCTAATGTAAAGGTTCTGTCTTCCTTATCTAGATCCGCCATTCCGCCATCTCTCATACCGTCAATAATTTCGCTTAGTTTTTTACTAACTTCTAATCCATTTTCGTCTGGCATAATTCTTTCATTAATCTCTGATAGTAGGTTTGCTGGAGATTTCATTAATGCATCAACAAAAACATCTTTTTTGTCTTCTGGATTATCTATTTTTTTATCTTCTGGAAATCTATTAGCAATACTCATCATTGCAGAACTTTTGCTAACAGGTGCAAATTTGATATCACTTGCTTTTACAGGACTATCAAATTCAACAGGAGCCGCTTCTTTAACATCTAACCCTGCTAATTGTCTTAATAAATTTAAATCTTCGTTCATTTTATCACCTACTATTTTTTTATAAACTAGTTCAAATACTGGTTCACTGTAATTCTTAAAGTATTTTTCAAATACTTCTTTTGCGGCATTTTTATCAGGTGCATCTGATATTGCTTTTCTAAATGCACTTGCACTTAATATACCGTTTTCTACATCGCCCATTTCATTAGGTACGACTAGAATATAACCTCTATCCATCATTGGCTTAGGTTCTTTCTTAATACTATTTATCATTTGGAAGTAATATGGGTCACCATTTGGTTTTATAGACAACCCAGTTTTTTCATCAATATCCTTAAATTTAAATCTTGGATCTTCTTCCATATCCTTTTGTCCTACTGCAAAGTAAACAGCAGTATTATCAGGATCTTCTATGTAAGGCTCTAAGTCTTCAGCATTATAATTACGTTTTACCTTAAGTATTTTACTAGGATCTATGCCGTGAGCACTTGCAATTAATTGCTTTTCTTTAAAATTAAATGGGGATTTGTTAGGTTCTACTTTATCAGAAGTACTAATATATACATCAGCATCTGGATGATCGTTAATTAACTTTTGATATACAGACGCATGATGGCCCAGCATAGGCTGAAATCTTCCAGGATATATAACTACCTTCTTCATATGTACTATTTATCAGAATGGACGCCATATGCTTAACTCTCCGATCTCAATGTGCTGTGGCTGATTTATTGCCCATACAATAGAATTAGCACATTCTTCTGCAGTAATCTTATTTTTATTTTCAATACCAGGTATTTTAGAAATCATAGTGGTGTCTACATAACCTGGATTTACATTTATCATTCTGCATTTTCTATCTGTTTTGAACATTAATGTAAATGCTTGATGACTAAGTGCGGCCTTATGTGCAGAATATCCTGATTGATTACCACTTAATCCAGGATATTTACTAAGGCTAGATATGTTTACAATAGTTTTAGATTTGTCTCTTCTCCAGTAATGCCATAACCTATTTAAAATATCTACCTGTGCAATACTAGAATATGCATTGTTTATAAATACATCACAATCTATAGATTGATTTACAATATCATCTATTAGTCTTGTTTTACTGATGTCGTATCCATTACTTCTACTAAAACCTATAACATTATGATCTTTTTCCAAAATATCATAACATGCTTGTCCTATACCTTTACTATGACCAGTAATTGCTATCTTCATATTTAACTCCAACTAAATGCCATCTGGGTTCAGCACTAAAATTAATTGCTGTATGGTAACCAGTGGTATTTAACTCATATACATTATTAGGTTTTAAATTATAGAACTTTGCATTATCACACTCTTTACTATCAAAAAATGAAAGAAAACATTGGTCATTCGTTTTTAAAGGTATATGCAATCTAATGTTTAGATTATTAGAACCATCGCCATCTCTATGTAAACTATAAGTTTTACTAGGATCTAACTTCATAATTCTCCATCTATAAAACTTATTATACTTCTTAATAATTTCTTCAACAGGAGAGCCTACAAACCATTCAATACATTTTGAGTATGCTTTTTGTGGGTATTTTAAATCTGCAATTTTACCCCCACTACAAGTCCAGTCGTTTTCTCCATCTACAGATGTTACACTTAACTGATTGTAGTCCCATAGTAAATTACGTGATATAAATGTTTCAACAGATTGCCATAATAGATCAGAGTCTACAACATCTATCTGTTTTACAAATTCCATACATATACTTATTAAATTTTAGTTGTGGTGATTACCACTTTCGGCATGACCAATATCTGGCTTTTGTCTTTGGACCTGGATTATCGCAATTATGTCTTGCTCTGAAACTCTTTCTGGCCTTGGGATTGCTTTTTCTGATACGCATTGTTTTACGTTTTGCTGATGTTCCGCCGTGTCCAAAGTTTACTTTTTTAACGTTTCCTGTTTTAGGATCTTTTACATATACTTTGAACTTCTTGACGTCGCCACGCATAGGTTTATTAAGTTTTACCTTACGTCCTCTATACTCTGCTTCAAATGTATTCTCTTCGTCTATACTATAACCTAGTATTCCAAACTCTTCTGTAAAGTCTTGATCCTCATCTAGTGTAATTTCCTCGTATGCTTTAGTGCCTCCAAAGCCTGGATCTTCTCCATCTCCGTCGCATACTGGACAAGTTTTAAAATCTTGTGCTTTCCCATCTTTGTATCCTGTTCCTTTGCATGGCTCACAATCACCTCTAGATGGTTTGTCTTTAGTATTTTCATCTAATTTTACATCATAAATCATTTTTGCTGTTAGTTTTATTACATCAGCCATATCAGGATCTAAACTTTCTAACTCTGCGTAAAGTTCAGGTGCAGTCATTTCGGTCCACTTGTTTGGATCGCCTAATGCTTTTGCTAACATTTTACTTACATCTGCTTCATTAGAATCTGTATCTACATCTTCGGCATGCATGGCCGCCATGTGCTTCTTGTATTTCTTTGTGCCTTTTTTATGTGGTGACTTACCTTCATATTGCATTGGGAATACAGGATCTCTATCTTTAAGATCTTCTAAGTCTAAACTGTTTGTAACTTCGTCCATTACACTACCACTATCTAAAATATCTATCACTCTGCCAGTAGCATAATTACCTATACGTTGTCCACCAACTTCCATGTTTGGGTCTACAACTTCATCTACATCAAGATACTCTAGTTCACTATACATTTTGTCATGTAGTTCTTCCAAACTTTCCATATCATCTACACGGTCAGTGAATTCATCTATTAAATGTCTTACTGTGGCGTCATGTATAATACTTCTTTCTTCGCCTTCTGTAATAGATTCTAAAGATTTCATAAATGGACTTTGACCTGAACTTGGTACTCCTGACATTAATTCTGCTTTTTTTTCTAAGTATTCTGTATAACGATTTATGTCTGCACTTTCTAATTCTTTTTCTAGATCTTCTATTTTACTTCTGTACCATGGACTATTATCCATATCCTTGCCTAGCATTGTTGCTAAAGCAAATTGTAAACTTTGTAATTTATGATCTTCTGAATAAATTCCTTTAGTTAAGTAATCTAATACACCTTCTGTAAGTCCTGCTTTTTTCATACCTTTGGCAATTAAGTCACTTCTTTGAGCCATACCCATAAAAGGATAATCTGCTTTCATGTACTGATACATTTGTCTAGGATCGTCTAATTTTTTAACTGCTCTAGCAATCTGATCAATAACTTCTTCATCACCAGGATAGTTGTCTTTGGCTCTTTGTCTTTCTGCTTTTCGCTCATCATGGTTAATAATGTCTACCCAACTAGCACCAACCATTTCACCTTGGTCACAACCGAAAACACCAAAGCCGTCGCATTCGTTACCTTCTTCGTACTCATCTGTTTCATCGTTATAAACTTCATCTTCACCATCTTGATAACCAGTACCAGCACAATTAGGACATACCCCATGTTTGATATAATCGTCCATGTAGTTGCCTTGTAATGCATCTTGAAGATCTTCGTATGCTTCTTTTCTTTCTTCTTCGTCGTAAAAACTATCTGGCGAACCTATCATTCCGTCATTTAAATCTAATTCTTCTTTAAATGATTCTTTTTTTGCTTTACCTTTCTTAATTTGTTTGCCTAAGCAACCTGATTCATCTACACTTTCTTCAGCAGACAGTTTGGCCGCAATAGCCATATCACGTCTTTTCTTTTTGCTTTTGCCTTTGAATTGTGGAGCATCGGATTTATAGAAGTCTTTTATGACATCTCCCATATCCATTTTGTCTATCTTTTCAAAAAAGTTACTCAGTTTCATACTTATATTTATCTAAATTTATCCAAATTGCTAGTGCCTGCCTAACACCAGACTTAACAGGTTTAACACCATGGTAGTTCCATGTGTTACTGAATATTACAGCATCGCCCTTTTTTAATTCAATAGGATATCTATGATAAGGCCCTTTATCGTCCAAAGTAAACACGCCTCCTGTAAAACCATCGTTTATTTGTACAATTACAGTTTGATGTGCAGGGTCTGTATGTGGTTCACACCCTTCTCCTTCTGCATATTGTGTTATATACATTCTATCTAAAGCAACACTAAAGTCCTCATCTATTGCTTCATTTAATTTTTGTCTAACTTCTTCTGATAAATCCAGTTCTATTCTAAAAGGAACCTTTTCCATTCTATACCATGTATTTAAAGGTGGGAGATCTACTGATCTATCTATGCTAGGCATAGTATCGTAGTTAGGTGGTGGTATATTTTTAAGTATTTGGTCACAGACATCCGCAGACAGAAAGTTTGGTAACATCTTGTAACTAATAGCCATATGACTATTTATTGGTGTGTTTTACTTTATTCTTGTACTATTGGCTTCTTGACTAGTCTTATTCCTCGTCTGGCTAATTCGTTTCTGCACTTTTGTTTTATTTTTGGTTTTCCGTTGTCGCTATTAATATATTCTAATAGTTCTTTCTCAGATGTGTTTTTAATATAAAAGTGTTCTACTGTAGTGCCTTGACCTTTCTTATATGACTTATGTGAAGGTTTAAATTTTACAGGCATGCTTTCTCCTAAATAATGTACTATTTAGTTAAAAACATGTTTTAATTATGATTATAATTAGATTTTAAACGTTCTCTAAACGTTCCATTAATCTTTCTGCTCTATTGGTAACCTGATGATACCATTTTGAATCTCTGCCTTCCTTGGCGGCTTCTTTCCAATCGCCATTTAATATGCCGGCATGCATTTTTTTGAATTTGGAAAGCCTTGTTCTTCCCATATTGAACATCATATTAACCAGGATTTGTTGTACTTCGTCTGGTAGTTTTCCAAATACCCCTTCTTCGTATAACAACTCACATTCGCTAATTGCTGTGTTGAGGTCTTTTTCAAAACATTCTTTGACTCTGTCTTCTTCAACTGGCGTACCAACTTCCTGTCCGTATTCCGGATCTGATTCGAGTACCAAATGGCCGACACCAAATGTTGGGTATCCCAGATGGTCTTTGTATATTTCATATACTACACCTTCATCAATCTTTAATTGCTCAAATACTGCTTCTCTGTCTAATTCTGTATCCTTTCCAAATCCAAACATTCTATTCCTCTTCTTTCCACATAGTCCATGCACCGTAGGCAATCATGCCATATGCAATAAGATTTACTGGAGCAAGTATCATTACAATACCACCAGCAATTAGGACTCCACCGTCCCAACTAGTTCTTTCCTTTAATCTTGCTTTTAACCATTCCATAATATTCTCCTATATTATATATTTTATTTATTACAATTCACTGTAAAATTTAAACCTAGTATTAGTAACATATTGACTATCACCTAATGTGCTGTCGTTCCAAGTAATTCCTGCCTCCCAGTTATTACCAAAATAATACATAGCACCAATATCATCTGTTAAAGAATCCACGCCAGTTGGACTAAATTCACTATTTGTATATGACGTGTTTCCAGCCTCTACTATAGAAACATTATCCTGGGGTAAGAAAATATTACTACTAAAATTTTGCAAAACAACTTCCACATTAGTTGGTGTATAATTATTTGAATTAATGATCCAACTTTCTAATGCTACTGCATCTGTTCTATGACCACTTAATGACTCACATAAATTATTTAATACTACAGAGTCATAATTGATGTTGTTACCTGCCTGTGTATTTAAAACCATTATGTCATTTTTTTCTACACTATTTAACATAGTGTTGTTATATATAAAATGGCCACCTACACTTACATTACTGCTTAATATACCACCTTTAGCCATTATACCGCCTTCACAGTTCCAGCCAACATTATGATGAAT
>Ga0163111_10001601_pt1 | contig 14047 bp, 9 predicted proteins | sample CRUFie1St18metaG_FD_109645 | JGI IMG/M metagenome (GOLD analysis project Ga0163111, IMG submission 109645) | Marine microbial communities from the Costa Rica Dome - CRUD Field 142mm St18 metaG | ecosystem: Environmental > Aquatic > Marine > Oceanic > Photic zone | place: Costa Rica: the Eastern...
AGTACACTTACTTACTTAGGATCCTGAAGCCGTAGTCCACTTGGGTAGCTAAGCTTCCGAGCGCCCGAGGTAGTCTAGCCTCCAGCTGTGCTTCTGGCGGAGGCGGCGGGCCGCGAGCGCAACTGCGCGCGCGCGTCGCCGAGCTCGAAATGCCGCCGGCCGGCGAAATCGAGGAGCTGGCACACCGCCTTTCATCCTCGAGATCTCTCTCGGAGCTCACCGATGTCATGTGCCTTCTGGTCGAGCGCTTGTCGACCGCGCGCTTCATCCCGTTGCTCAATGCTGTATCGTCGAGTGCAAACGGGTGGTCGACGATCTTCAAAGCCTGCGTGGTCGGGCTCCACCGCGTGAATGGATCCGACAGCCCCCACCTCGTCAGCGGCCTAGGAACGCTGGTCGAGCGCGCTCATGAATGTGGAGCGCGCTTCAGCGCAGACGTGGTAGAGAAGACCGCTGTTCTCGTGGAGACGCAGGTGAACACCAAGCAGATTGTGGTCGAGCAGTTCTGGAATATTCTCCTGCGGTTCAGCGCGCAGGGTGAGTACTTCCGCGAGATGGGGCACGATCGGGCCTTGAGGCTCGCGCAGCAGCACGTTTCCCTTTGCTGGGCGGCGCTGCTGCCCACTTCTGAGCATGGGATGTCCACGAAGCTCGGCTTGGCTGCGCGCTTGCTCGGCCAGCTTCTTGTCAGCTTCCCGTACTCACTTCCATGGCAAACGACGGGCGGGCTCCTGGAGAAGATGGTGGCCTTTCTCGGGCGGTGTAAGTGCTCTTGCTCCGGGCAGGGTCCGAGGAAGGGCCAAGGCATGCCTCTGGCTCACTGCGTTTGCTTCGGAGTCAAAGAGCGCCACGCGATATTGCCAGAGCTTTGGGCTGGTGTGAATGCCCTCCTCCGCCGCCAGGCAGCGAGCGATCTCGAAGCGGTGTGGCACCGCTTCGTCGACTCACCGAGCTTGCAGGGGTGGCTCGCATCGGCATTGCCGGTGTCAGACCGACTCCTCGGCTTCGAGCTGCTTCAATTTTGCCGACTGCTGCTTCGGCTCTCCAATCTGAACGGCCGGCCGCCGCCGCGCCTTGTGCTGATCGGGGCGCTCGCGCTGCTCCGTCGTGAAGTGGGCGTGGTTGAGGGCGGCCAGGCTGTGATGCTCAGGCCGAGTGGCGTCGCCCCCTCGCGTCTCGCCCACGAAGTGCTGTACCGACACCGTACGCAGCCTCCGCGCAAGGATTTGCGCCCAGCATCCTGCACGCTCGACCTCGCCGCTGACCTGACCTTGGTGGACAATGCCATCCTTGGCCTCGGGCGAACGAGCGAAGTGCATCGCGAGGAATCCGGCTTCTTGCACGCGAGCAAGAAGACCCCACGTGCGGGCCATTCGCGTGGGGCGTGCGAGCTGCTCGCGCCGTGGTTGAGCACATTCAGCTGCTTGTGGGTCAAGGGGAGCTCCGCGTCCGCCAAAGCCGAGAGAAGTGCACGGCTCGTCAGGGCGACCTGCGACACGTCACGGCGAGCCCTCGTGCTTTGCCGCACCCTGCAGAAAATTCCCCGCGTTCCGCCAGCGGCTGCTGCGATGGTCCTCCGCATCTTGCTGCCAGAAGCAGTGCACCCAGTTGAGGAAGAGCAGCGTGGCGCGCAGCTGTACGCCCTCCTGTCACTGCTCGCACTCGCAGCCGGCGCGTTGGCGCGCCCAATGAAGCCCGTCTCGCCCTCGGCTTCTCGGCTGTTTGCGACGCCCGCCTGGCGGCTCGCATGGGACCGGCTTGCTAGGGTGGAGTTCGCCGTAGGTGCACAATCAGTTGAGACGACCTCGAACGCGACGCTCACGCACATCTCTGAAATCCGCGCCCAGCTTTTGTGTTCGATTTTGGCGGCGATACCGACCCTGGCATCGGAGTGTCGCGTACCCAAGCCGCAGCTTTCCAGGCTTCCTGCAGCGAGGCAGCAGCTCGTCGCCGCGCTAGCATCAACGGGTGCGTTTTCGCCGGCTATCCCGCCGCAGATGCTCGAGGTGGGCAGTGTGCTGCTCGAGAGCACCCCCCCACCCGAGCCAGGGTCCCTGTCGTTTTCCGTGTTCCGCGAATCCGCAAACTTGGACTTCGGGGACACTCGTATTGACGCCGCGGCTCTGTGGCTGGAAATGCGCACGGGAGCCATCCTTGCCTCAGCAGGCGCAGCGCATGGTTCGTCTGCTTTCAAGACGAGCGCAGTCTGGAGCGTACTTGTCGATGGAAATGCGGGCACCGAGGACGGTGGTATGCAAGACATCGATGACGTGATTCGACACATAGCGCACCTGCCCATCGTGGGCGGTAGCGATCCTTCGAGCCGGCGGCGGCAGCGACCATCACCGGCGGGGGGGGAGACGCTCTCCCTCGTCGCTCGGGCTGCTCTCGCCGGCGGGTGCACCCTCCTCGCATCCGCTATGGAGTCGGAGCGGCACGCCTCTCTCCGTTCGCTCATGCAGCGCTCGTGTCTGGCGGCTTGGCTGCTGAGGCTGGGTGACACCCCCCCCGGGAGCGCGGGTTCTGTCGCGGCATCGCCAGAGATGACCCTCCTGAAGGCAATGGAACGCAGCTGGAGCTCATTGTTCGACCAGCTTGACGACACCATGGACCCATCTAGCCTCGCCCTCGTGCACGTGTGGCTGGAAGCTCTCCATACGTCGGCTCTCGCACTCAACGCGCGTTCACACACAGGGACAGGGTGCCACAGTGAGCCCTGTGCGCGGGATTCGGATGGCGCTGAGGCCACCATGAACGGCTGCGACACTCGAGCGGGCTTTGAGACGCACGCATCACGTCTGGGCAAACGTTGTCAGCTCCTGCTGCACGACATTGCGGCGCGCGTGCTTGAGCGCATCACGCGATGCGCTCGCATGCGTGCGGGCGAGCCTGCAGCCCTGGTATTTGGCCATGGTCATCGTCACACCGAAGAGGACTTCAGCTCTGGCGCTCAGCAACGTGCAGAGCGTGCATTGGCGTGCTGGCTTCCCGCCTTTACGGTCCTCTGTGACGCTGAGCGAGAGGGCTCAGCTGTGCCCGCGAGTGCAACGCTGCAGAAAGTGCTCGAGACGCTGAATCATACCGTCGAGCCTGGGCTTCGTGTACAAGTGTGTGCAGTGGCCGCTGTGCACCCTGGCGCCGGGGTTTTCGGCTCTGCACTGCTGCACTTGGCAGGCCTTTTGCGTGAGGTCGAGCACGACTCGGAGATGCACACGATGTGCCTGAAGGTTGCGTCCCGAGTACTCCTCGCAACGCGAGACTTGGGCAGGTCGCTCGCGGAGAAGTGCTATACGAATGCGCAGGCGCGGGACGGCTGCGCAACCCTCATGAAGCACGCCGTTTCACGCTTGCACCGTGGCGCAGCGTACAGCGAGGCGCTTGCGTTCGTCGACGCGGCAACGGAATTCCTGTTTCTCGCGACCGTCTGCTCGCGGGCAGGAGTCGCGCCGGTCGACGAGCAAATCCGCAAGGAAGTCGCGCGCGGCATTGTGCATCTCCTCTACGACGAGCGGAGGCAACGCCACGGCGACGTGCTTCGCCTTCACCCGCAATTGGCGACCCGCTTCACGCCCCTGCTCGCTTGCTTCCCCTCCGAGCAGCTCCTCCTGGAGCTCGAGCCGGCGATGGATGTGGAAGTACTCGATGCTTCGCTTGAAAGCAACCTTTCTGCTGTACTGTGTCTGTCGATGTGCTTGGCCGCGCCAGGAATGTCTCCAGCAGCCCTTTCGCGCGTGCTGCGTCTCCTCTACGTCTCAGCGCCTCGCCTTGCGCTGCACGAGCGTGTGCTTCTGCCCGCCGTGTGGAAGCGCACCTCATCGCAGGGCAGACTTGCTTCAGTCCTAAGGATCCAGCTTTGCGACCTGATCGAATGGTGGGTCGACGGGTCGCCTGCGCGCGCACTCTCGGAGCTACCATGCCGTTGGCACCAGCAGCCGCCAGTACCGACGGGGCCGTCCGCGCTACAGGGGTTCCTCCGTGAACACCGCCACCTCGTGATACCGACAATGGTGGTCGCGACATTGCGAAGCGCAAACGGCCGTGTAGATGGCGACAGTCTGCTGCAGCGCGTGGCAACCAAGCTCGATTGCTGCACAACGGACCTTGTGAGTGGAGCGTTACCGCAGCTCATTGGTGCATGGCTCCTCGAGCCTGAGGGCCCGCATCCCCACGGGCAGATTGGGCGGGCCGTGGAGGAACACCTGCGCGCGTGCTTTCCGGAAGCGCAACCTCCAGCCAGCACGCGCGCATGGGAAAATGATCTCCGCTCCCACATCCCGAACGTGCTCCAGGCCTGCAGCGAGCGAGTTGATGCCGTGCTGCTCGGGGTGCTGTCTTGCGCCACATTGGCGAGCCTTGGACATCAGCCAAGTACCTTGGTCACGGCCCTTAACCGACTTCAAACGAACTGCAGTCCCGAGTCGAAACGATTGCTTTACGCAACCCCTGGTCGCGTGATCGATCTGGTGCAGCTGCTCCACTTCGGCCATTCTACGCCGCATAACCATGGCGTTGATTGCCTGGTGCGCCGCACAAGCACTCTGTTGGCTCTGGAGGCGCTATTGCACCCTGGAGCTCTCCTCCCGCTCGCCCTGCCACCTCACGAGGGGCAGTATGCGCCACTCGTAGCACTGGCGCGTCATTTGCAGCAAGCGCTTCTGCACTTGCTCGCGAGCACGACGCAACACAGAAGTTCCACTGGCGCCTATTTTGCGAGATGCTGCGCTGTTCTACGTGTGCTGTTCGACGCTATCATGGAAACCACACCCGCGCACTATGACAATCGAACTCATGTTCGCGACGCATTTATTCGAAGTCATACGCTGGCACTTGTCTCGGCGCTTGTTGATTTCGCCAACACTCGCATAACTACGGAGGCTTCCTTCGTGCTTCTGAAGCATGTCGTGGTTCGCACGCCTGCTGAGGAGCGTACGAGACTGGGAATGCTGCTGCGCGAGCGCGAGCTTCCCGAGCTAGTTGCGTTATGTGCCGAACGGGACTCGCCCAAGTCGCTCGAGCTAATGCTCCGTACGTTCGCAACGCTTCCGCAAAAGGAGACTGTGGGACTAGCACTCGTCTCGCGCCTTCAGGATTTGATCCACCACCTGCACGACGACCAGGTGCGCCGGCAACTGAATGCTGCGCTGCTTCACTCCTTCGGAACGGAGCTGTGCGCAAACGAAGAACCCTCCGCCGACGAATCTGCGGCGAAGCTGGTTGCAGCGGCAACAGCGGCCGCTCGCCGTCTTCTGCTCATTTGCCGTGCCGCGGACTCGGGCAAGAGCCGCTTGTTGCTTGGGCAGAGCATGTGTGCCCTCCTTGCCTGCGGCTTGAGTGTGCGCACTCTGTCGTCGCACGATGCAAGCAGCCGCTCTTTCACCGCCCGCGCGCCGCCGAGCGGGCCGGCGCCCAGTGACCTCTCAGGCGTGCTGGTTCTCTTGCATGGCTTTCTCGCCGACCCGGACGGGCGAACTGTGCTTCTCACCGTTGAGGCGCTCAAGCACATCTTATCCAAGCGGCCCCGCTCAGGCACCGATCTTGGGAACGCATTGGCCGTGCTAAAGGAGGCTCACCCGATAGTGTGCAGCGAACTCGACGCCTACCGTAGTTGGCCGACGGTCGGCAGTCGTGGCGATAATCCGGGTAGCACGCTGCGTGCAGCTGCTCGCGATGCGCTTCAGACTGCGATTGGCGAGATGGACGCTGCCGTGCCTGCTGCAGTCACGAGCCCCGATCTTTGGTGTATCGAAGGTAAGAGGGTCGACCGCTGGGTGTGCTCGCTCACGCAGTCCCTACTCCGACACTGCGGCCGCAAGCCGGAGCTTCTGCAGTGTCGCTCGCTCGCGTCTCGCAGCTACGAGCTCGCGCGTGCCTGCCTGCTCCCCTCCTTGTTCACCCTGCTCGAGGAGGACGCGCGGGACTCGTTCTGCGTCGCACTCGCCGAGGGACTTACGAGCTGTTTTGACACAGCGACTGCAGCGATGCAACCGTGTCCAGATCTGAGACACCATGCCGATTTCATGCTCTCCGTGCTGGTACAATTACGCGCGCACGCGTCGCACAACCTGCACCCTCGAGACCAAGCGCGTGCCGTCTCAGGCAGCCACTCCTCGTCACGCCGTTGGGAGGTTCGGTTGTTCCGGACTTTGGATCTGCGTCGCGTTGCTCTGGCAGCGCGCGCCGCTGGATCGCCGCTGAGTGCACTGCAGCTGCTCGAGGCGTGGGCAGAGGAACAGGGGGTGCTGAAACCTGAAGCGCTTCTGCACGTCGCGGGGCGAGCGCAACAGCTGCTCGATCTGCTGCCCGACGTCGTGGAATCAGATTTTGCAACGAGCATTCATTCTGGAGCCGTGTCGAGGCTGCGCCAGGAGCAGGAGATGGGCGCACTCCCACTACTCGACCGGCAGCTGGCGCTGCAAGCGCGCCCTGGCAGTGCTGCGGCAACTGCACTCCGTCTCGTGCACGCGCTCCACAATGGGGGCTGCGAGCAGCTGAGTGCCATGATGCTGCAGCGATTCACCTCAACGCGCGCTGAGCCCGCCGTCCTTGACTGCCATGCAGCAGCATCGCCGTTGGCAAGCCTGCGCGAAGAACAGGCCGAAGCTGCGTGGCGCCTCGGGAACTGGCAGCCCCTGCCACCTTCGTTCGGGACCACTGGGTTTCACCAACGGCTTCACAGCGGGCTTGCCCTGCTGCATCAAGGACGGCCGGACGCGGCGGCAGCTCGCTTTGAGGCGTGCACGAAGGGGCTAGTTGCACAGCTCGGGGAGAACGCCTCTGACGAGACCTGGGCATCCACGCACTGGATCGGAACGCAGTTGCGCATGTGCACCGACGCGCTGGCCGTCGCCCATGGTCTGAGCGGCTCACGGGAGCAGCCCACTCTACTGACCTTGTGCACGTGCCCATTGGATGTGCAGCTGCAGCACCGGCGCACACTTGACGACTCTGCCGGTGGCACTCACGCGTTACTCGAGCCTGTGCTCGCGCTCCACGCGACCCTGTGCAGTCTTACCTCGCAGAATCAGTCTCTCGTCGCGGTCCTGCTTCATGCAATAAGTGCGGCACGCGACGCCGGTTGCCTCGCAGCAGCTGCTGCTTCCCTATACCAGCTCAGGGAACTCGCGCTCGACGATACCATCCGCTTGCTTGCGGAGTGGGAACACGCTCAACTGCTCTGGCGTCAGAGCATGGCGGGCGACCCCGGCGCGCATGAGGCAGCGCTTTCGTCTGCAGCGACGGTCCGCGAAGCGCAAATACCAACGCGCGCCGACGCCGAGGATCTGAAGTTGATGTGGCGCCGGCGCGTCATAGCGCAGGCTTGCCGCGAAAGCGCGTTGTGGCTCGAGGCCGGATCCAGCGTTGACGGCGCTGTGGTGCAGGATCTCTTTGAGCGGGCGCTACAGCACAGCACAGCGCTCCCAAGCACGGCGTGGGCGCGCTCCGAGCTCTGTGAAACCCACCATGCCTACGCTTCATGGCTCGAGGCGCAGCACCGATCCGCAGCAGTCCAAGTGACGGGCACCCAGCGGCGAGCACAGCTCTCGGCAGCTGCTGCGCAGCAGCGCTCAGCTTTGCAGCTCCGCCTCGCCGCTCTGGTGCTGCAGCAGCACGCCGCCTCGGCTCGCTACGGCGGCAGACATGACCACGCAGCGCTCTTCGCAATCGTTCGCCTATGGTTCAGGTACCCACATCGGCTGAACGAAGCAGAGGTGGAGCTTTGCGCACTGCCGACGCGCAAGCTGCTCCCGCTCATCAACCAACTAGCATCCCGCCTGAACAAGGGTGCCGTCGCCGACCGATTCCAGCACGGCCTGCGACACATTTTGCGCTACGCCGGAGCGGCGCACGTACACACCGTGCTCCCTCACCTTCTCGCGCTGGCGAATGGCGACCGATTCGCGCTGCACGAAGCGCGTGTGGGTCTCGGCGCAGAGAAGATACTCGGAGCACGTGAGCTTCTCGCGACGCTGTCTTCTGACGACAGCAAGGCCGCCCGCGTAATCGAGGCAACAAGCTTCCTCTTCGACTTCTATTTGCAAGTCGCATGGGTGCCCCCCCCGGAGGTGCGCAAGCTGGAGGCGGCACGTGTGAAGGCCAAGCGGAGCGGGATTGACATCACAGAGCTGCTGAAGAAAGTGAAGGCGCGCACGGGACGCTTCGAAATGCAGAAGGGCACTGCGTTGTACGACATGGTGAAAAACGGTCGTGCCGCTAAAGCTGCGGTTCTCACACAGCGGAGCGATCAGGTGCTCGTCCGCGGAGTGCAGCCGTCGATTCAAACTGCTGGCGGTGTCAACCTCCCGAAGATCATAAAGTGCGAGGGGAGCGACGGTTGCGTTTACAAACAGCTCGTGAAGGGCAAGGATGACACAAGGCAGGATGCAGTGATGCAGCAAGCATTCGAGCTCGTCAATGTGCTCTTACACAAGGTGAACTCTCGTCAGCGAGCACTGCGTCTGCGCACGTATCGCGTTGTGCCTCTCGCGCAGACCGCCGGGGTGCTGCAGTGGGTCGAAGACACGATCCCGCTCACGCAATACCTCGTTGGCGCGACTCGCACGCTGCTTGGCGCTCATGGCCGGTTTCGGCCGAGCGATATGACCACACAAGCGGCGCGCGCGAAGATGAAGGAGGTGCAGGAGCGCCAGCCGCTGGTGAAGGCAGCTCAGCTAGCGGCGTATGCCCACATCACGGATCGTCTGAAACCGGTGCATTTCCGCGCTTGCGGCGGGAACGGGGGTTGGGGCGGTCACGGGTGAAGGGTGGTGGTGAGGCGTGAGTTTGGAGGTTGTACGTGTGGCGCGCCGTGCGCGCGCGTGCGGGTGAGGGGCGCGCGCCAGGTGCGCGGGCGAGAGGGGAGGGAGAGCGAGCCGTGACTTCTCTCCGCCCACAGGTTCTGCACCACTTCTTTTTCGAGCGATGGGAGCATCCATCTGCGTGGTTTGAGCACAGGCTTGCTTACTCTCGCTCGCTCGGATCGAGCACTATCGTTGGGTTCCTTCTGGGCCTGGGCGACCGGCACTGTTCGAATATTCTGCTCGACCAGCGCTCTGCTGAGCTGGTCCACATCGACCTGGGGATCGCGTTCGATAAGGGACAGCTGCTCAAGACACCGGAACGTGTCCCCTTCCGCCTCACGCGCGACGTGGTCGACGGACTCGGCGTCACGGGCGTCGAAGGTGCGTGCGCGACAGCGAACGAGCTGCCCCGGCCTCCTATGTGCCGGCTGCCCCCACGAAACTCAGCGACTCTGCACGCGGCGGCGCAGGCGTTCTGCGCGGCGTTGCTGAACAGACGATGCGCATGCTGCGAGCAAACGCGGAGGCTCTGCTAACGATTCTGGAGGTCTTGGTGGGCAACCCATTGTACGAGTGGGCGAGGGACGCGGCGGTTCAGCAGCGCGATCCGACCCCCGTTGGCTCCCACACGCCTGCGGTCGTCGAAGGAGGGGGCGGCGGCGGCGACGACGACCGCAACGCCCACGCTGAGCTCGTGCTCCTGCGGATCCAGCAGAAGCTCGACGGCAGGGTTCACGGCGGGCGCGAACGCCTGGCGATACAGGGGCAGGTGCGCCAACTGATCGACGAGGCGCGCGATCCGGAGAACTTGTGCCGCATGTACCACGGCTGGGCTGCCTGGTTGTAGCGCGGGGAGAGCAGCCTTTACTTACTCCGGGAATACAGATTACCCCGTCTCGACTAAACATTTCATGCGCTTTGATAGTCTGTAAAAGAGCAGCCTCTTCACCTCGTTCGGCAACTCCTTGCGCAGCGACGAGACCTCCTCGTAAGTTTCCACCGTGAGCGGACAGAGCGAGGAGTGAAAACACAACGCCTCACGTCGGCGAGAGCATCTCGACTACTTCCGCTTGCCGGTAATTCGTTGCGAGGTCCAGCGGGGTTTGACCCTCCACGTCCGCCACCATCTTGGCGCCGTGCGCGAGCAGTAGGGCGACGCTTTCCTTCGCGCCATACCCCGCGGCGCAATGCAACGCGGTTTGGCCGAGCTGCGCACCGAGCCCGCAACGGTCAGTGTGCCGGAGGGCACGGAGGAGGCGAGGCGGCGAGAGGACGGGACGCACGGGCCGGTCACCTTGTTTTGTTTGTCGGCGTCCGCACCCGCTTTGAGCAGAGTTTCCATCAGCTCGTACCTGTTCTTGTTCGCGCACACGTGCAAGCAAACGTCTCCAGTGAAGGGGTCTGCATGTGCTTGTGGGTCGCACTTTGCGTCTATCAGCCTCGTCACCTCGGCCCTGTTGTTGGTCTTGCACGCATTGTACAGCTCCTCCGGATTCGGGGTCTTCTTCTTCGACAGGAGGCCCATCTCTTAGGCCGGCCGAAGACTTTGGGCAGGCAAAGAAGCTCAGTAGAGCTCTAAGGCTAGGATTGGTGGGCTGCTAAGACACGAGTAATCGTTTTTGCCGATCGTTTTTGTTCTCCTGGTCCAGCCTCACGTCCCGAAACGTGCGTGCCGCCCACCGCCCCCCCACCCCGCCACACCCACCCTCCTCTTCGCCCTTGCCAACGGGGCGAAGCCGGGACGATTCGACGCCGAGACGAGCCTCAAGCCGTCCTGCCAGGGTGAATGAGCGTGTCGGGCGGCTGGCGCCGAGGGTGCGCAGAGGCGCGGACGCGCACCGAGAGCCGGGCAGGTGCAGGCAGGGGCGGCGGCGGCGACCGGAGGCGGGCTGGCGCGCGCACATGTATGACGTGACATCGATCGACTCCGGCAGGGGCGTGATGGACACCTCGAAACGAGACTGCACGTCCTCGAGGATCTTCGCATCCTCTTCGGTCGAGGCGAACGTGATAGCGAGGCCCTTGGTGCCGAAGCGGCCTGCGCGCCCCACGCGGTGCAGGTACGTGTCCGACACCTGCGTACGCGAACGTCGCCAAATGGTGGGCTTCGGCGCGGGGGCAGGCGCGGCTTCGAGACCGGCTTCTCGCGTCGGGCATATCGTAGTTGACGACGATATTGACGCGCTCGATGTCGATGCCGCGCCCCCAGATGTCCGTGGAGACGAGAATGCGATGCTTGAACTGTGGGCGAAGGAGAGCGGCCGCCTTCGGAGACGGGCGGCGGCGGCGCGGGCTGCCCGGGCGGCTCGGTCGGCCAAGCGGCGCACGTCCTTGAAGCTCTGGTAGAGTTTGATGCGGTCCTCCTGCTTCATTGAGGCGTGGATGGCGACGGACGGGAAGTTGCACTCCTGCAGCAACTTGTCGAGCTGGATCGCGCGCTGCACGCTCTTCACGAAGATCACGACCTGGTTGAACTCGAGAGCGTCGAGGAGCTCGTTCAGCTTGCGGTTCTTTTCGTTCTCCGCCAGCTTCACGTAGTGCTGCTGCAGCCCGTGCAGCGTCAGCTTGGAGTCGTCGACGTAGATCTCCATCGGATCCTGCGGCGTCGGCGGCATCGGTGGCTCTCACCTCGGGCGCGTTGGACGGTTGGGCGGCGAGGGGATCGAGGGGGTAGCGCATGCAGGAGCAGCGCTCGCGGGCGCCGCAACCTGCATGAACTTCTTGCAGACTGTGCGCATCTCCGTGTTCAGCGTCGCGGAGAACATCATCACCTGCTTCTCGTGCGGCGTTGCCTTGAAGATGTCCTGCACGTCCTTGCGCATGTCTGCGCGCGAGCGCGCCAGGGCCGGCGGAGGGAAACTTCGGAGGCAAAGCGTGGAGGCGGGCATCGTCCGAAGGGGCGAGGGACGGGTGCGAACGCGCGGGGCCGAGAAGGGAGGCAGGGCGTGCCGAGCTGCTCAAGCATCTTGTCGCATTCGTCGAGGATGAAGTGCTTGATATTTTTCGTCGGGAGCTCCTTCTCGCGGACGAGCTGGAGGATGCGCCCGGGCGTGCCCACGATGATGTGCGGCGGCTCGTTCTTGAGAATGCGCTTGTGCTCCGAAACCGGGGTGCCTCCGTAGAAGACCGAGACCTTCACATCGGGAAGGTAGCGAGAGAAGCGCGTGAACTCGTTGTTGATCTGGTACGCGAGCTCGCGTGTGTGGCAGAGCACGAGCGCGCTGACGGTGCTCTCCTTGACCTCAAGCTGGTGGAGGCACGAGAGGACGAAGACGGCAGTCTTCCCCATGCCCGACTTGGCCTGGCACACGACATCCATACCGAGGATCGCCTGCGGGATGCACTCGTGCTGCACCTCCGAGGGGTGCTCGAAGCCGCAGTCGACCACGGCGCGGAGGAGCTCCGGCTTGAGCAGGAAATCACGGAAGCCCGAGGCGTGGATGCCGGAGTAGGTGCCGCCCTTCTTCACCTCGTCTTGGCCCTTGGTCTCCAAGGCTTCATCCTCCTCGTAATCCACCAGGTCCTCGTCGTTGAGCTCTGACATGATTCGGGCGCGCGGATTCGGGGGCGCTGACCGCCAGCGTAGGATTGCTGTAGGAATTCGGAGCGGTGGTGGGTAGGAATCCTAGGATCCCAGAAGTGGTGGGGTGCGTGAGTGAAGACGGCGTTCATTCTTCAACCTACATTCATGGGGAATGCTTTCTCGCGCAAGGATGTGCGCCTCCTGATCGCTGGGTTGGACGCTGCTGGCAAGACCAGTACGCCGCCCTGCATTGATCGCGCGCGCTCCCTGGACCGACACTCCCCCGGTCCCTCGCAGCAATTCTTCTGAAGCTCAAGAATGGACCGAAGCGGGTGACCACCACCGTGAGCACGATTCCGACGCTGAATTTCAATGTAGAGAACTGCAGCTTCAAAGGCATGAACTTCAGCATATGGGTTCGCTCGCCGAGGCACACAAAGCGCCGCAAACGGCAATGACTGAGCGATCTGCGTGTGCGGAACGCAGGACGTGGGCGGCCAGGACAACATCCGTCCACTATGGCGACACTATTACGTGGGCACGCAGGGGCTCATCTATGTCGTCGACAGCAACGACCGAGAACGTACGCGAAAGGTGCGTGAAGTGCGCGCGGCGAAAGCATGCCCCTGGTGCTCACCGTTGCGCCTGCGCCTTCGCAGGCAGCGGAGGAGCTCCACAAGATGATCTTGGCTGACGGGCTGCGCTTTGCGTGCCTTCTCGTCTACGCGAACAAGATCGACTTGCCACACTCCCTCAGCGCCGAGGAGGTCACCCAAGAACTTCGGCTAGATCAGATCACCGACCGCAAGTGGCACGTGCAGCCATCTTGCGCGACCACGGGCGAAGGGCTGTACGCTGGACTCAAATGGCTCGCCAGCGCTGCTGGCAAATGCAAATAAAAAATTCACTTCATAAACGCTTTGCATGCCTTTCTCTCCGGCTGGCTCATCTTGCGGGTTCTTCGCGTGTCATAACCACGCGTGTGACCGCGTCCCTCTCAACGCTCACTGTGAGGCGAGGCTCACACTCGCGTCTTGCGCGCGAAGACGGATGGGGTCGAGCTGGCGGGCCGGCTGCCGCGGCCGCCGTGGCGACTCGCGTCGCCCCCGGGTGCCTGGGAACGCGCAAAACCGCTCTCACCCGCCGAGGATTTCACCCCGAGCGCGTCCGGAACGATCGCGGACGGCTGAAGCTGCTGCCTCCCGATGCCGAGTCGGAGCCACTGAGCTTCCTCCGCGGGCGGCTCGGCGTGAATCGCGTTGAGGAATTCGCTCAGCTCCAGCACGCCCGAGCCGTCCGCGTCCAGAGATGCGAACACACGGGCGAGGTCGTCGTCGCTCACGGGGAGGTTAAGCGACGCGAGCGCCGCCTTGAACTCGGGCAGCTCGAACCGACCGGAACGGTCGTGGTCTTGTGCACGAAAGGCGCCGAGGAGCGCGCGGAACGGCCGCTGTCGGAAGAAGTTGCGCAGGACCTCGAGCACGACCTGTGCCTGCGGCGCAGGCACCCGTGCGGGCATCCCCAGCGAGTGCGCCTTGACGTGCTGGCGCGTGCTTCGATTGTAGCCGCCTATGCCCGAGGCGTTGGCCTGCACGGCCTCGATCGCCGGCGGCTCGGGGTTCGGCGCCACGTAGTGGTGCCCGACGCCGAAGCGCAGCCAGCGCGTCTCCTCCGGCGGCGCCTCGGCCTTCATCGCGTTCACGAACTCGCTCAGCTCGAGCACCCC
>Ga0163111_10001602_pt1 | contig 14043 bp, 5 predicted proteins | sample CRUFie1St18metaG_FD_109645 | JGI IMG/M metagenome (GOLD analysis project Ga0163111, IMG submission 109645) | Marine microbial communities from the Costa Rica Dome - CRUD Field 142mm St18 metaG | ecosystem: Environmental > Aquatic > Marine > Oceanic > Photic zone | place: Costa Rica: the Eastern...
CGGCCATCACGTCGGTGTCGTTGCAGTCGTTGGCGAGCACCGTGGCGCCGGGACGAATGAACTTGCTGAAGTGGCACATCACGTCGTAGAGAGGCGTGAAGTACACCTCGTCTTGCTCCGGATCCACGATGACCGGCGCGATGCACCAGTTCTCGAACCAGTTGGGGCCGCCTTGACGGTCAAGCACCATGTTCCAATCGACCCAGCCGGCTACCCAATGATTCAGGCAACCAATGATGTCCCTCGCGTAGCGGTGCACCGGGGAATACTTGGGGTGCAGGTACTTCTTTTCCTCTTCGCGCCAGGTGAAGCCCCAGTCGGTGGCTTCCTTCTGCCAGTACCAATCGTCGTCTTGCCAAACAGGCACTTCCGCGTCGATGCATCCTTCGGTTTCGATGAGCAACTTGTCTGGCGCCATGTTGTGGGCGCGGTCGAGATCGTCGCCGAACACTTCGTAGGTGCTTTCGTACCAATGGATGGCGGTGCCGGCGAAGTACTTCGCGCTTTCTTTGTCTCGGTACATCGAGGCCGTCCACTCGTCGAGGCCGGCGCGGTTTTGGTCGTAGCCCAAGATTTTCACGTCGCCCAGGCCACCTTGCTCCAAGGCAGGGCCGAGGTGATCGCGCACGAACTCCGTCATCTCGTCTGGCGAGTACAGCATGCTCTCCCAGTTGTCGCCGTTGCCGTGCGGCTCGTTTTCCGGGGTGAAGCCCCAAAGCGGAATGCCGTGCGCCTTGCACGCCTCCGCATACTTGACAAAGAATTGCGCCCAAGTGGGTTGCATCTCCTTGAGGAGGCGTCCACCCACCCAATCCTTGTTGTCCTTCATCCAAGGCGGCGCGGTCCAGGGGGAGGCGATGACGTGGAAGCCGTCCTTGGAAATGTCCTGCGCCATATGGATCATCGGGAACAAGAACTCGAGTTCTTGGTCGATGCTGAAGTGCGCGAGGTCCATGTCGCCTTCCACCGGCGTGTAGCTGTAGTGGAACCGCGAGAAGTCACACGAATTCATGTGCGTCCGGGTGAGGCTGTAGTTGGCCCCGTCCTCGGCGAAGTACGCCTCCATGACCTTGGCGCGTTGCGCGTCGCTCAATTGGTGCACGAGGTAGGCTGAGGCGTCTGTGAACGATCCCCCAAACCCTTCAATGCGCTGCTTGCGTTCTTGGAGGCTCACACGAATCTGCAGGTCCTCGGGTTGTGCCTCACTCCAATTGTCCACTTCAGCCTTGTCCACCTCGTGGAATCGTCCGCCGTGACGGGAGGTCTCAAACACCGTGGTTGAAAATGCACGGTTCTTCATGCCAGAAGCGTTGTTGGATTGGAAAAGGGATTTTACCACGTGGTAGGCTTCCTTGGGGGTGCGGTGGATGTCCACCAGTCCCCAATGCTCTTCGTTGGCGTCGGCGTCGTACGGGACGCCGCTGCTGGCCGGAGCGACGCCGCCCGCATCTTGGACGTCCGCTTGTCCAGCTTTCCACCAGCCGTCAGTGAAGGAGAAGACCGCAATACCCGCGCAAGGAACCGAGTCGGAGAACAGGGGCTCCAAAAGGGCACGCGTGGCGTCCGATTGGGCACGCTGGTTGGACCCTTTTTCGTAGCCCAAAGACGCCGTCGACATGTAGCTGTCGGCGCCAATCTCGGAGAAGTACATGGCCTTGTCGCTGCGCTTGGCAAAGTCCATGGCGGCGGTGTACGACACATCCCAGCGGTACACGTTCAATCCCCAGAGGTCGATGTCCGTCAACTCCGCAATCAAGTCTTCTTCCGGCAATTCGCCGTGGGCCGTGGACACCGGGTGGTTGGGATCTGCCGCTTGAATGGCGGCAGAAGCGTCACGCAAGGTCTCGTACCACAGGTCCAAGGATCCTCCAAACCACTCTGGGTGGAAGTTGTATTCGTTGCCAAGTTCCCAAAGCAAAATGGCGGGGTGGGACTTGAACCGCTGCACGTAGTCGAGGTAGGTACCCGACTGCAGATCGTAAAGCCCACCTTGGTTGTATCCGATCCCGACAATCACCGAAATGCCTGCCGCGTGGATTTCGTCGAGCACGGCCTCAGAGGTGATGGGCTCGTACACGCGGATGGTGTTGATGCCCATGTCTCGCATCAATGCGAGGTCTTGCTTCAGCGTTTCGAAGCTTCGCTCCATCTTGCCCACAGGAACCGGGTGGTAGCACACCGCTTGGATGAAGAAGGGGCCTTCAGAGGTGTGAAGTTGCCCATCCTCGGTCCACACCTGGCGTTCCTTGATTTCCTGGCAAGAGGAAGCCATAACGTACAAAAGGAACAGGGGCAGGAGCAAGGGAAGTCGCAAGGTCATGGTGTTCAAGGTGCAGGGTTCAAAACATGGCGGTCGAGCAGTTCAGGTTGACCAGTGTAGGTGGGAAGAATCTCGCGGCCGTCGCGGGTCAGGCCTTCAAACACCCCTTCTTCCACGAGCGACCAAATCGCATACTTGGCCTCCCCATCCTTCGTGAACAACCCGAAGTGGTTTTCAGAGTCGGTGGGGTTGGCGGCGCTTTTCCAAGGCTCGTCAAACGCTTCGAAGTAAAAGCAGCTGATGCCCGAGGACTGGGTCCATTTGCGCATGCCGTGGTAGAACAGGGCTTGTTTGTACTCGTCGGATGCCCGAGAGCCTTCGGGGCCGTAAAATCCATCAGACACGCTCGCCCATCCGGTTTCGCCGATGTGAACCGGCTTGTGGGCATCGAGGCGTCGGACGTAATTGACGACGGACGTGTATTGGTTTTGGCTGTAGGCCACCGCACGAGCCATGGCGCCATCGACGTCGGTGGGGTCAAATTCCTCCCCCTTCCAAAACGTCGGATTGTAGTGCGTGTCGTGGAAAGGGTAGGTGTGCATGGACACGTAATCCACGGCAAGGATCAAGCTGTCGAGGTCGGCGTTGTGGTACTCAGGACCTCCGCCGCCCCAAGAGGCAAAGTTGTCGGAGCTGGTGATCCACAAGTCGCTTGGCAAGTCGCCTCCGGCTTTGAGGCCTTGGAGGTGGTTGACCCAGTGCAGAACCACCTTAGGCGCGACAAAGTAGGACGCCGCCCAATGCACCATGGCTTCGTTGCCTACGGCGATGACTTTGACAATGTCTGGAAATTGCTGTGTGAGGGCCACCGCGCGCTGAATTTCTTCTCCGTTGGCTTCGAAGTCTTGTACTGCGTGGTTGGGCGCGCCGGTCCAGGCGCCCTCGCAATCGATCCATGCCCCGAGCATGATGTACATCTCAAAGTCAGGGTCTGCTTGTTTCAGCTCTGAGATGGCCTTCACCACATTGAAAGCGTGAGGCAATTGGACGTTGTACGTGCGCAAGAAGCGGATGCCCATGGCATGCAGAATGCGCATGTCCTCCTTCAACTGTACAAGGGTCGGTTGCTCCGATCGGCTCACCCCGCGATATCCGCCGTAGGAGATGGCAGGGTAGTTGGGATTTCCGAGGAGTTCAACAGCCGAAAGGTCTTGCATGGATTCAGTCTTGGGGGGGTGTCCGCACGAGGCGAGTACCGCCACGAGGAGCAGCAGAAAGGTCGCGGGTCGGAACCTCTGACCCGTACTTGTGAATGTAATTGGGAAAAAGCACATGGGTCGCACGATTCAGGGGTCAGGCGATGACCGTAAGCTTCACCACGTCGTTGGACCTGCGGAACATTGCACGGCTCGTGTCGAGGTCGAGCGACAAGCCCTCCACCTGCTGCGTGCTTCCGTCGGCCCGCTTGACTTCAATGCCAGGGGTGTCCCCCTTGAGGTGCACCACAGGCACTTGACACAGGGTGTAGGCCAAACTGCCTGGAGGCAATTCAACCTTTTGCCATTGCTGTTTCACGTCCACGTAGTCGAACGTCGCGGGCTCCTTCAAGAACTCCTCGCCGTCAAGCAAGGCGCGGTCGAAGTGGATGCAGCCGTCGGTCACACGTACGCCCAATTCGCCAAACCGGCAAAGCAGATCTTCCTTCACTTGCCCCGTCATGCCAGGCTGTTGGGCGCCCTTGCCTCCTGGCGTGTGTGAATAAGGGTCTGTGGGGAAGGCGCCGTAGAGTTCAGGCGACTTGTGCGCCCCGATGCCGGCGTTGATTTCGAAGTAGTGGTCAAACAAGCGCCCCACCACGTCAGAAGATTCGTTGCGTTCCACCGCGGCCTTGGTGACCTCAAACGCCGCCAAACGCAGCTTGGACACCATGTGCCAGTAAATCGAGCCCAAGCCTTCGTAACCGAAGAAGGTTCCTGAGCGTCCGGTGAATGCCTTGTGGTTGAAGATGCCTTCGTAGATGGCCTCCACGTCTTTTTGGCCGGAGGCCACCAAGGCGTCGTAAGACGCGGGGAGGTTGGCAAGGGCGGCGCGAAGGGCCTTGACGTTGTTGAAGTTGCCGTTGAAGTGGTACCCACCGAGGCAGTCTTGCGTCACAACGTCTGCGTTGCCGTCTTCCACCAACTTGATCAGCAGGGCAGAGCCTGCAAGAGACTTGGGGTCGATGTTGTTCTTGTCCAAGAACCGGGGCAGCGACTTGTTGGGGTACAACACGTAGCTGTACTGATCTTCGCGGAAGAGGGCGCTGGCCTTCAAGGCATCAAGCACGGCCAAACTCTCGGAAGCGTCGAGCAATCCTGCGCTCAAAACGGCCACCTGGCCTTCGAGCATCTCAGGGAGATAGGTGATTTCGACGCCTCCGTCGGCCTCTATCGTCATGAGGTTGTACGCGTGGTACAGACCGTCTTCGCGCTTGTTGGCCTGGATGGCGTGTTCGAGGTGCTTGAGGGCCACGTCGATGAATCCTTCCAGCTCTGACAAGTTCAAGGTGCCTTTGCGTCCGGAGAAGTCCTCTCTGTAAATCTTGTGACGGTAGTCGCTGGATGCGGTGCCCAATCCGTCGAGGACGGCGCGGCGATCCGCGTTTGAAATTTGGCCTGAGGTCAATTTCGCAAACTGGCGCAACGTCCCATCGATGCGGCGGAAGCATTCGAGCAATTCCTCCGACACAGAGACCTCCTTGTGGTCGCTGTTGCCCAAGATGTCCTTGAAGTACACCATGAAGCGGCGGAGGTAGTAAAGCGTTACCATGGAGACGCCATGGCCCACAAGGGCGTTGTTGGCGTCATTCCACTCGGGGCGCTGGGTATTCATCCAGATGCCACCTTCGGGAATGAAGTTGGCGACTTTGGCGAGCATGGTCGCCATCATCTTCTCGATGAAGTTCACCTTGTAGATGAACACGTGGGTCTCAAGAAGGAGGGCACCGTCGCCACCAATTTCGCCGCGCTTGAGGTCGATTTTTTGGCCTGCCTCGTGGTCGTAATCGATCGTGTTCTTCGGATCATCGAGCAACGAAGCGTAAGGCTTGATACGGTAGGGGACGTTCGCGTAGACAAACGAATCGTTCTCGAAGTACGCTTCCAACTTCTCGGGGTAGTAGGCCCTCAAGAATTCGAGGAACTTGAGGAGGTAGATGATTTGGTGGTCGCCCCAGTAGCCGATGTACGACCAAGGATTGTCGGGTTCAATCGTTTCCCATTCAAAGCCGTCCTTGAAGACGCGGTACGGGTTGTAGCCGTCGAAGGTCGTGGCGTTGAGAAACTTGAAAATCATGCCCTCGATGAACTCGGGGTAAGAGTGCACAAGCGCCTCCCAGTTTTGGAAGATGTCGCGCCAGTTGCCTTGGTAGTCCAAAATCTTCGACCCGGTCTCCTCGTCGCGAAGATTGATGGAGAAGCGGTTCCAAGGACGGCTGGGGTCGCCGTGACGGCGGCTAAACTTCAAGGGCAGGTATTCCGTGCACAGGCGCTTGAAGTTGAGGTCGTCGTCTTGTCCGGCCTGCGCCTGCAAGAAGGCGAGGTCAAACTTCTCAGGCCACCCGCCCATCAACTCGGACTTCTTGAGGAACACCTTGTGGTTTGCCCTGTCGATGTACGCCATGAAGTCGGCGCGTTCGACCGTGTAGTTCTCGTCGAAGATGCCGCCTCGCATGATGTTGAACATGGTGTTCGCGAAGTGGCGGATGTTGCGTCGGCGGTCGGCTGTCAATTGAAGGCCGTCGCTCGCGGCGACGAGCTCGATGAGGCGCTGTGAGCCTTCGTCGATGTCCTGCAACACCGCCTGCCTCAGGGCATCGGGCTTGCGCAGGTCTTCCTTCAATTGGACGACGCTGCGGATGGATTGCCCCAGGTTGGTGGCGAACATCCAATCCTTTGTCTCTCCGGCTGCGAGCTCGAAGTCGGATTGCACGAAGTACGCGCCGCGCTCCGCCTTGATGTCGGTTTCGGTTGTCACGGCACCTCCTGTTTGGAAGGCGGCGAGCTGCTTGGCGCACAGAAGCACCTTGGGGTCCTTCAATCCGATGGACCAAACGACGTTGGCCTTCAATGCCTCGCTGGGCTCCGCCTTGTCAGAGATGATTGCGCTCAAGGCGAAGATGCCGAGGTTGCCCTCCTCCAGTTCGCATTTCTTGTAGGCGTCGACCAAATTGCTGCTGCCGCGCTGCAGGCCTTCGGGAACACCGTATGGCAACACGTTCTGGATGCCGTCCAACACGCTGACCTTCGCGGCCTTCGTCGCGGTGAGTTTGGCGTGACGCACAAACCCGTAGCGTTCGCTTGCAGCCCACTGGTACTGGAACGTCAACCCGAGGTCGTGGTTCACCTCCTCAAAAATGACCTTGTTGCCGAAGGCGTTTTTGTACAGGTTCCGCTCGATGCGGTAGACGCCTTTGTTTTGGTCTGAGAACGGTTGCCAAAGCAGACGGCAGTCGTCGCTGTCCACCAAGATCAGTGTTTTGCTGCCCGTGGTCTCCGAAGCTTCGGTGATCTTGTCGTCGGTGTAGTACGGGAACAACGCAAAGTCGCTGTTCTTCCGGCCGGCACTCAGCCCTCCATTGCTCGCGATGAACATCCAGTGGTCCGAGTGGCTCACAATGCTCATGAAGAAGGTGCGCATCCTGTCGACGGCGCTGATTTTGTAGTAAGTCTCGCCCCCAAGGGTGACTTCCTGTCCTGAAGAGGAGGTGTTGGGGGTTTGGTAGGGTTGCTGACCGAGGTAGATGGGCTTGACGTGGTCCGAGGCGCTCATGGAGGAGGAGTAATTGTCTTGGGACCGCAAAGAAAGTTCGTGCATTCATCACAACGAACGCGGTCGACAAGCCGTGCGTTAACGGCCGCCCGAAAATATGGAGGGAATTTCAGAAATAGCCCTTCTAGGATGGCCAGGTTTTGCACTGACACCCCTCGTTTGGAGGGCTGTACTGCACGCGTACCACTTGTCACCTGCGCGGGCTGGAGCAGAGGTCCCAAATGTCCTTCGTGGATAAGTCGAATTTTGACCTTGTCTGGTGCACAATGTTGGACCTTTTCCTGGGTCAGGGTGGCGCGAGGTCATTCCACGACGCCCACACTGATTTTCGCGGCAATGGCCTTGGCACGGGCCACGAGGTCCGTCACGTCGTCCCCTGGTTCTCCGTGCGTGACCGCGACGGCCATGCGCCGGTAGGGACGTACCGTGGGTTTGCCGAACACCCGAAGGTCGCTCGCCGGTTCTGCGGCGGCCTCGACGAGTCCATGGATGACGGGTGCTTTGCCGGCATGGGGTGCGAGTGATTCGGGCGCCAACACCACGGCGCTGGCCCCGGGGCGCACGTGGTCGATTGACGTCACGGGCAATCCGAGCACGGCCCGGGCGTGCAATTCAAATTCGGAGAAGTTCTGGGTCCCTGCGAGCGTCACCATGCCCGTGTCGTGCGGGCGGGGGGAAAGCTCCGAGAAGTACACCGTGCCGGGTTGGCCGTTTCGAGGGTTTTGAATGAAAAACTCCACACCCCAGATGCCGCTGCCGCCGAGTTCCTTGGTCACGGCCGCCGCCATCTTTTGCGCGGTCGCCAGCAGCTCAGGCTCCATCACCGCAGGCTGCCAGCTTTCTTGATAGTCGCCGCGTTCTTGGCGGTGGCCAATGGGCGCGCAGAACAGGGTGTTGTCATTGTTTTGGGTCAGGGTCAGGAGGGTGATTTCGTAGTCGAAGTCGATGAAGGCCTCCACGATGATTTCGGCGAGGTCGCCACGCGAGCCTTCAAGGGCGTAGTTCCACGCGGTCTCGATGTCGGCTTCGGTGCGGATGACGCTTTGGCCTTTGCCCGAGCTGGACATCAGAGGCTTGACGACGCATGGCATGCCCACCGCGGCCACGCCGTCCTGCAACTCAGAAAGAGAGGTCGCATAGCGGTACGGCGCAGTTTTGAGGCCGAGGTCTTGGGCGGCGAGGTCGCGGATGGCCCGACGGTTCATGGTGAAATGCGCCGCCTTGGCCGACGGCACCACCTGAATGCCTTGCTTTTCGTAGTCGTAGAACCTCTCGGTACGGATGGACTCCACCTCGGGGACCACGAGGTCGGGTTGGTGTTTGGCCACAATCGCATCGAGGGCCTCTCCGTCGAGCATGGAAATGACTTCGTGCTCGTCGGCGACTTGCATGGCCGGGGCGCCGGGGTAGGCGTCGACGGCGATGACGTGTTGTCCGAGCCGCTGCAAGGCGATGACCACTTCTTTGCCCAGTTCGCCTGACCCGAGGAGCATGATTTTCTTGTTCATAGGTGCAAGGTAGGGGTGGGCAGGGCTGCCGATCATTGGGCGAAGGGGCTGTCGCTTTTGAAGTTGCGCTGGATGAAGTCAAGCGCGGCGTCCAACACGTCGCCCATGTTGCCTGCGCGTTTGAAATTCACGTCGCCGGTGAGCCCCCAGAGCTCCTTTTTCAGCGCTTCGACATGGGCTTCGCCTGAAATGCGGTCGGCCTTCATGCAGCGGAGCAATTCGTTGAGTCGCGCGCGCTCTCCGGCCGCCCGCCGCGCGAGCAAAGCCCGTTCCTCGTTGATGTATTGCTGGATGGACGCTTGGGGCAGAACCTCGGCTGTCATGTCCGACAGCGACGCATTTTCCGGCAAGTGCTCGGGTTGATAAACTTTGGCGTTGCCCTCGTAGCTCTGCTGGTCAAAATCAATGGCCCGAATTCGGTATTGGATGCGGTCAAAATCTTGGGTGATGACCACCACGTAGTTGTACGAACGCATGTCCCCAAGCAGACGCAGAAAGCAGCGCTCGTTGAATTTGACAAACTCCTTGGCCAAGGCGCGCTTGTCTTGCAAGGGGAGGGAAGGCAGTTTCTCTTCGATGAACACATCTCCGGGGATGCCGACAATGTGCTCTTCAATCAGGGTGTTGCCGTGGACGAGGAAATTGATGCGGTTGGGCGAGAGCAGTTGCTCCAATTCAAGGCCGTAGACCCGAGACGCGTCGCAGCGTTTGATGTAGAGGAACAGGTAGTTGTCGTTGATGACGTTTCGCACCTTGATGCGGAAGGGCTTGGTGTTGCCAAACGTGCAAAACGCAATGCTGTCCACGGTCAAAAAAGGGAGAATGGTGTCGCTTCCGTCGGCGTGGAGAATGGAGTAGAGGCGCTTGAGGTTGGTCACCAATTCATCGCGCTCGCCTTGTGGATACAGGCAGTCGACCCACAAGGTTTCGCGGTCTTCACCGTCCAAAATCGCCACGCTCCCCTCAAACCTGAGCAGATCCTCGTAGCTCACGGGGGTGCTCATGGTGCGCCCGTGTTGGTTGAGGTAAGTCTGCAGCACCGGAAGGACCGGATAGACCTGCTTCTTTTTGGAAATCAGTTTGTGATTCATCGGTGCTAGGGGAAAGAGCCAATGAAAGAACGCCTTGGCATGGCATCAAGTTCGTTCGGGGGTCGAATCTCGCATTAAATTTGGGACGCCATGATTCCATTGTCCTCTCGTCTTCTTTTTTCCGCGTTGTTGACCTGCGGATGCCTTGGGCCTTCCCTTGCCCAATACGTGCCCCAAACCCCTTACAGAGCCTCCGCCGATGACCCCGTGTGGGTGCAATTGATGTACGGTGGTGAAGCGTCGGTGGCCGAGGTTAGGGGTGCCTACGAAGCGCATTACGCCGCGAATCCTTTTGAGAAGAACCGGGATACCCAGTTCTACAAGCGTTGGTTGCGCAACGTGGAGCTCCCGCGGCCTGAGGTGTCCCGGGCCTACGCGGAGGCATTGGGTGCCTCGAGCGCACGCGAAAACGGGGTGTGGGAAGAAATGGGGCCTTGGCACTTTGACCCAGAGGTGGCCATGCAGTTCCAAGTCCAAAGTCCCGGCGCCTGCCACGTTTACACGGTGGAGCAAGCCCCGTCCAACCATGAGGTGGTGTGGTGCGGGACGGCCACGGCGGGGGCGTGGAAGAGCGTGGATCACGGCGCCCATTGGACGCTCATGACGCGCGACCTTCCCTTGACGAGCGTGTACAGCATCGCCATTCATCCTGAAGACGACCAGCGCGTCTGGGTGGGATCCGGTTCGGGACAATTGTGGCACACCGAAGACGGAGGTGATTCTTGGGTCTTGTGCGGGAACGCGACCTACCAATCTTCCGACCGGTGGTACCGCGACTTGGTGTTCAAGCCGGCCACAGGCGACGAAGAACCGGTGCTGTTTGCAGCCACCGACAACGGCCTTCACCGAACCGAGGATGGAGGCGTCACCATGACGCAAGTGGCCGGGGGTGAATACATGGAATTGGCATTTCATCCCACCAGTCCAGACACGTGCTATGTTGTCCAGTTGCTGGCCAACAGCACCGTGTTCAAGCGGTCCACCGACGGCGGTGCGACGTTTGCGTCGGGCACGACCGGCTGGCCTGCGGTGGGCACGGGCGACGAGCAACGTCGCTGCGAATTGGCGGTGACGCCAGCCGACCCGGACCGCATCGTCGTGCTGGCTGCAGGCGCCACCGACAATGGTGGCGGGTTGTACGGCATGTACCAGAGTTTCGACGCTGGTGAATCGTTTGAATTCATGTGTTGCGGTGACGGTCCGGGTGGGCCGTGGGAGGCCGGTGTCAATCCCAACATCTTGGGGTGGAGCGAAGATGGCTCTGGCGACGGCGGACAGTACTACTACGACCTCGCATTGGATGTCAGTCCCACGGATCCGGACCGGCAATTTGCGGCCGGCATTTGCGTGTGGCGCTCAGAAAGCGGTGGTGTGGATTGGAGCCTGAACGGGCACTGGGTCACCTGGGCAGGAGAGTTCACCGCGGACCGCTACACGCACGCTGACGTGCACGACGTGAAGTTCTTCACGCGGGCGGACGGCACCGTGGATTTGTGGGTGGCGTCGGACGGGGGCGTATTCTATTCCGCGGACCAAGGGGACCACATCGAGCCCCGAATGTACGGGCTGCATGGCACGGACTTTTGGGGGTGGCAAGCCGGATGGCGCGGCCCCGAAGTCATGGTAGGTGGGACCTACCACAACGGCACCATGATCCGAAACGGCGACCTGTACCATTGGGGCGCCGAAAGCGACACCGCAGGCGGATGGCTGGCCGAATTGGCCGGGGACAACTTCCGCGGGTTTGTGAACCCCGGCGATGCCACACAGGGGTACCACGACGGAGGGGCCTTCCGCTTCACCACAGACCGGTTTGACCGCATCGACGCGATGCCCTTTGACGCGTCCAAAAAACCCAATACGGGCTACTGGTTTGGGGAATATGGCAACCTCGAGTGGGACCCCGCCTGCCACAACTGCATGTACTCGCCTGTGGGCTCAGAGCTCTGGCGTTCAGAGGACGGTGGGGCGTCCTGGGTGCTTGTGCACGACTTTGAAGGAGACAAGATCATTTCGGTGAAGGTCAGCCCCCGGGACCGGGACCGCATCTACGTGTCGCACCAAGTGAACGGTTCGTTGTGGCGCATTCACAGGTCCACGGATCGTGGGGCCACTTGGGAAATCGCCACCCCCAACATCTCTGAGAGTGGCAACAACAACAACCAACCGATGTACCTCGACGTCGACGGCACAAATCCAGCGCGTTTGTGGTGCGTGCTGACGGGTACACAAACCGGGCACAAAATCCTTCGTTCCGAGGACGCGGGAGACTCGTGGCAAAACTGGACCAATGGCACCATTGCGTCGGAGCGTGTGGTGAGTTTGGCCCACCAACGCGGGTCCAATGGCGGCGTCTACATCGGGACGACCAATGCCGTGTACTACCGCGATGCAGACCTCGACGACTGGGTCTTGTACAACGACGGTCTGCCCATGATCAACGTCAACACCTTCCTTCAGGCCGATTACTGCGGCGGGCACATTCGTGCGGCAGGCACCCGCGGCGTTCATCAAGCGGAGTTCTACGCGCCGTCTGACGTGCTTGCTGGATTCATGGCGGACCGCACAGACGTGAACCTCGCAAGTCCATGCCAACAGGACCCCATTCATTTCAGTGCGGTGTCTGTCGTGCGATGCGATGGCGCGACTTACGAATGGACGTTTGGCGGCGGCACAGTCCTGGCCATCGAAGGGCCGGAGGCTTGGGTGGCGTTTGACCAAGAAGGGACGTACGACGTAGGATTGACCGTGACGGACGCGGACGGAGCAACCGACAGTTGGACGTGGGAAGACCTCATCGAGGTTGTCAACGCACCAGTGGTGTCTGACGAAGGCTTCCAAGAAGATTTCAATGGGCCGACATTTCCTCCTGAGCATTGGCGCATGGAGGTTGATGGGCACGCGTGGGAGCACGCGTACGACTTGCTGGACGAGACCAACGGCGTGGCCCAATTCCCCAACTATTGGGTCGACACCGAGGGGGCCTTCGACTTGTTGGTGACTCCAGCTTTTAATCCCACGGGACACAGCACCTTCTCCTTTGACGTGGCCTACCAATTGTATTCGGACTACGTCGATGGGTTGGAGGTGTGGGGCCGTGCAGGCAACGAAGCTGATTGGACGGTGCTGTGGTCTGCCTATGGTGCTGATCTCGCGGTGGATGGGTGCTACACATGGTTTTGGTATGACACCGGCGGCACGATCCAATGGGCCAACCACGTGCTTGACTTGCCCTCGGCTTGGACCAATGGCTCGGAGACGTGCCTCGAGTTGGCCTTTGCCAATGTGGGGGACTACGGCAACCACATTTGGGTGGACAATGTGAATTTGGATGCGGTCAGCGCTTTGGAAGAAGTGTCTGACCAAGCCCAAATCCAACTCTTCCCCAACCCCAACAAAGGGGCTTGTATGGTTGTGGTTCCCGACGCCCTTCTCGGGGCTTCGTACTTCGTGCACGATGCCCATGGTCGCGTGGTGCGTGAGGGTCGCTTCCAGCACACACGGATGGCGTGGGAAGTGGACCTTCCCGTGGGCGTGTACACGCTGTCGACGCCTGGGGTTGCGCCTGTGCGGTGGGTGGTGAATTGAGTGTTGTATCGCGTCGCCACGGGCCAAATTCTGGAGCGTCTCAAGTTGATGGTGGCGCGTCAAGGGCACGTTGATGCCCTCAGGCTTTTCTGTTCTTCGTATTTTTAAAGAATGAGGAAGGGTGTCGTCTTTTTGGTTGGTGCGTTGTTGCACTGGAGTGCGATGGCCCAAGGTCCTGTCGACCATTGGGAAGCCGTGGTGCAGGACGGTTCCACATGGGATTACCTTCTTCCCACCTCGCAACCCCTGCCGTATTGGATGTTTACCAACTTCGCCGCCACGGGATGGAGCGAAGGTGTTTCGGGATTTGGATACGGAGACGGGGACGACGCCACCGTCATCCCGTCCTCGAACAGCATTTACATGCGCCACGTGTTTCAGATCGACGATACCAACGTCTTTCCAGCAGCCATGGTGGCGGTGGACTACGACGATGGCTTTGTGGCTTACCTCAATGGCACGGAAATCGCCCGTGGCAATGCGGGGGAGCCCGGGGAGGTGATCGCGTGGGATGCCATCTTGGACGGTTGGCACGAAGCGGTGCTCTACGCAGGTGGAACGCCCGACTTGATTGACGTCAACCCCGGTTTGTTGGTGTCGGGCACCAATGTGTTGGCCGTACAGGTGCACAACAACAGCATCTCCTCTTCGGACTTCACGGCGAGGCCCTTCTTGTTTTTGGGCGCAGCTGAAGCAGGCAACACCTTCGACGCGCCGCCGGCGTGGTTTCAGGCCCCTGCCGCGGATTCCCACTTTGTCACGTTCAACTTGAACATGGCCAACGAAA
>Ga0163111_10001603_pt1 | contig 14043 bp, 17 predicted proteins | sample CRUFie1St18metaG_FD_109645 | JGI IMG/M metagenome (GOLD analysis project Ga0163111, IMG submission 109645) | Marine microbial communities from the Costa Rica Dome - CRUD Field 142mm St18 metaG | ecosystem: Environmental > Aquatic > Marine > Oceanic > Photic zone | place: Costa Rica: the Eastern...
AATATGAGGGTTAAGAGATCTGAGTATTTTAAACATTAGTTCAGCTATTCCTAATCCCACCACAGTAGCTATTAGGAAAACTGATAGGGTAGTCATTAATCCTATACCCATTTTCCAGTATATTATTCCTATAACTATATACGTAAATAGTGGGATGTAATAAATCATAATATCGCTTATAAGCAGTTGTTCTATATATGACATAGGCATTATTTGAGAATCAAGTTGTTGTGTTGGCTATATAATACAAATAAAAGATGAAGCTACTATTTATAGATTCAATTAAAATCCTTCAATTTTCTAATTATCTGTATTTTTAATTAGGGTTTAAATTTAATCAAATAAAAAAGGGGTTTCCTTTTTTGTTTTTTATTTTTTTTATTTTTTTATTTTTTTTTTGTTTTTTTGTTTTTCTGATTTTTAGTTTATGAAATTTGATGCAAGATCGCGCTTGACTTTCTGGACTAAGCAGCTATATTGATCTAACGAGCGGGTGTCATCACCAAACCCTTCCATCACAAAATGAAACACGTCTACCGGGCGGGTTTGACCAATCCGGTGGGCTCTGGCTATTGCCTGATCTTCTACCGCTGGATTCCAATGCGGACTGGTGAAATATATCTCCTGGAAGTGCTGAAGATTTAGTCCTTCACAGGCTGTCTGGATTTGCAACAGCATAACCTCTGGCGCTAGGTAACTATCAACTATTGACCAGACATCTTCATTCAATATATGATTCCAGGTTTTACACACGCTACGCATTGCGTTGGCATCGGGCGCATACTCTAGACACCTTTTCTTAGTTCTCTTTTTGGTGCGCCCGTCTATTACCTCCACAGTGATGTTCATCTCTTTCAGTGCCATTGCAAGCGCATCAATTTCCTCACGATAGTGACAGAACACAAGCTTGCGCCGGCTCTGTCCAAAAGCAGCGTTTTTGTTAGAGCGCTTCTTCAGCGTCTTGAGAATTGTAGTGAGTTTACTAGCTGTTGTGATATCACGCATTCTGATGTCTTCCGGTATTTCGCCACGGAATTTCATCTTTTTGAAGGCGCTTTCCAGTAGACCTGGTAAAATGCAGGTCTGCCTAGCACGAGTCAGCATTGGAAGTGGACTCCTGTTCAGATAAGCAATGATTTGATCTACATTTGAGGTAGTGACTTCTGAGAACGACAAGTGGGAGTGGATCTGGGCAGCAACTACAGCCTCATTTCCACCCTGCCATCGCACCATTACATCGTGCACATTAATCGGCGGGAGTTTGATGCCTACACTTTTCTTCGTGCGTCTCATAAGATGATAATCGAGAATTTTCTTCGCGTCTGTCGCCTGATTCTCGAAGGCTTTTCCCAGCCCCATAATTGTGCATAGGGCATTAAGATCATTCACCTTATTCTGGATAGGAGTTCCTGTAACAAGCCAATGAATGGGGCTTTTCAACTGTCTAGCCCCACGATAGATGGCGGTTTTTGGAGTTCTCATATGATGAGCCTCGTCATAGATCACGCGATCCCACTTCAGCTTGCTGAGTTCAGACGGTTTCTTTCTCAGTGCAATCATCCCATATGTTGTTAGGACAACATAGGCACCCTCCAGCTCCGCTTGAGTTGCCTTTTTCGCACGATAACCGTGATATACCAGAGTGTGACTAATAAGACCTAAGCCAAACTTATTGATCACCTTTTCCCACTGTGACAGTAGGGCGGGTGGCACTACAATGAGAGTGCGTCTCTTGAAGTTGGCGATGGTAGCTCCCATCATTAGGATCGTTTTGCCCAGACCCATTTCGTCCGCGATAATGCCTCCTCGCACACCATAGGCAGGTTTCTCACACAACTCGTGATACAACACCCACATCATCCCATCCAACTGATGGGATTTGGTGTCTAACTTAGCCTCCTTGAGAAAGGTATGGTAGCGCTCCATACTTTCAGCTGTCACTTCACCTGCCTCTCTGTGGCGATGGCAGCGTGAACATTTACAACTGTCGTTTGACTTCCAGGTAGGATCTACATTCGGTTGGTGAAACATTTTAATCGAAATTAATACTGATTTCTCGTTTGGGGTTGGTTTGGTTTTTTGTTTTGTTTTTTTTTTATTTATTTTTTTTTTGGTTTTTTTGACTAGTGTTTGGTTTGGGATGCGATACAAAAAAATTTTGAAAAGTACTTCAATTTTCAAAAATTAAAAAAAAAATAAAAAAGTTTGAAAAAGTATTTCAGAAAATTGAAGTACTTTTTTTGCATTTTGTGTAGAGTATCCCCAACCAAACAAACACTAGCAAACACCGTTTACCAACCGTTACAAACCGTTTACCGACCTTTATCACCGTCAAGTTACTGTAGTTGAAAGTCAGTATTATGTCTCGCTTCTGTGTCCGTGCTAACACTTCCGCTTCTCGCCGCACTCGCACCCCCTTCTGCGGGGTCTGCAAGAAAGCTGGTGAGCCTTCCAGTGTCTACACATCCCACTACGTCCGGGATAAGCCCAACGGCAAGGTCGTCTGCCCTACCCTACTCAGCACTGAGTGCCGCTACTGCCACGAGCTGGGTCACACGAAGGCTCACTGCCCGAAGCTGGCGGAGAAGGCGCAACGCAGGGCTTCCTACGAGAAGCAGCGGAAAGCCAACCTCAAGAAGCGCAAGGCTGAGGAGAGGCTTAGGGCTCAGGTGGAAGCCGCTCAGCAGGAACAAGGACAGACCTTCCTCGCTATGAGCTACGGAAGTGCCACCGTTCGCGTCCCTGTCAAGTGCCAGCCCAGCAGCAAAAAGGCAAAGAAAGCTGTCTCTGTAGGCAGCTCCTTCGCCGCCTTCTGCTCAGACAGCGATGAGAGTGATGACGAGCAAGAGACTATTGCGGTCCCTACCGTTGCCCAGCCTCGCCAGCCTATCGGCTGCTGGGGCAATGGTGCCGCTGCTATCGCTCAGGTCGCTAACACCAGCAAGCCTCAGTCCTGGAAGAAGCCTAAGCGCGTCACATTCCAGCACGACAACGCTGATACGCTGATGAAGCCTCCTGCCAGCGAGGAGCGCACCTACATCAAGGGAAGCCCTAGCACCGAGTTCGTCCACAAGATGGATACTCTCGAGGACCAACCGATGGAGCGTAGCGCTAACGCCTGGAAGCCACGCCGGATCCGTGAGCGCAGCTCATCTGTGAACTCCTACGATCTCGCACTTCAGTGTGATGAGGAGTTTCGCCCCAAAAAGGCTGCGTCACCTCGCTCCATCACGCTAATTGAGGCTGAGCTTAAGGAGGCACAAGACGAGCTCAGCATTCAGGAAGCGGCAGACTCCTGGGCAGACGCCTGTGACACCGACGATCTCGAGGAGAAAATCGAGGAGCTCGAGGAGGAGCTAAAGCGAGCTCAGAAGCTGCTTCCTAAGCGGGAGCCGGAGAAGGACCAATTTGGTCGCCCCACCGCTGACAACTCAGCGTGGTAAGTCGCCACAAGGCGCAGCCATATAGCAGGAGGCGTTATATCTTGCTCATAACATAAAAATCAAAAAAAAAGAAAAAAAAAATAAAAAATAATAAAAGGCAAATTGTATATAAAAGACCTTTTTTTTATACAATTATTTCATCGACTATTTCATTTAAATACTCAGATGCGTGCTCATAGTCTTGAAAATATGTTGTGTAGCTAGAAGTAGAATCTGGCAAGGGAAAAGTTACAACATATTTACTTCCTCTTTTTTTTATAGTGTATTGTGTGCACTCATCGTGTTTTTTTGCATAAGTCATTTCAGAGCTATTATTTACTAGAGGATAGTAGTTTCTGGATACAAGCTTTTTCTCTGTCTTTAGTGACATTTTACTTTAATATACAAGTTTTTCTTAAAATCAATTTATATATTTATATTTTACAAATACTTATTGGGTTGATAATAAATAATATTGTTTTTATATTAGCACAAGAAATAAGGTATAAAATTTTTTTTTCATAAAATTGAAGAGAAAAAATATTATGAAAAAAATATAATAACAACAGAATATATTTACTTATCAACTAGAAATGCCGTGTTATTATCCACAAGCTCTTCTTGCTTTATGCAATGCATACGATTTGGATGAAAATGAATATCAGACTCGCCGGGAGTTTGTTGAAAGTTTATACTTATGGATGCACGAAATGTATGGAAACAGTGACTCAGTTTATGATGATCAAGACAGATTTAATGTGTGTATTCCGTCAGTTGACAGAGAAAAAGAAATCTACGAATGGTTTGTAGCGATTAAAAATATATTTGAGCACGAAAATTTGTATTGTGTTGTAGAATGGTTCACTGTGGTGATGGATGAAAATGATATAGATTTGGCGTTTAATATGTTAACAGTGAAGGATCAAAAAAATTATATCAAACACCATAAACAACTTCTTGAGGGAGAAAGGGAGAGGGATGATCAGGAAATTCAAGAAGACGGTGAAGTAGATTTGCTTGAAATTACAAACGATTCGGTGCTTAGCTATATTAGTCAGGATGAAGATATAGGTCCTTCTGACACATCCAATGTAACTATGAGAGGTGTGCGCAGAGTTATTGATTTCGAACAATTCGTTAATGAAATTGCCGAAGAAGTTGCTACAGAGAGAGAAAATGATCAAAATACGAGTTATGAATCTGATACTTCTATGCCTTCTTTAATTTCGGATGACGATGAAGAATGGGACAGTGATATTGGTTCAATGCCCGAACTTGAAGGACTAACTGATTATGATGATTCAAGTGATGATGAAATGGATGAGGATAATTTATGTCATCATCAACTAGATCGGGAAAGGGCAGTCGTTGGTCGGAGTATTATGGTGTAAACAAGCATCTAAAAGAGGATATAAAAGTGTGACAACTGTTTTAGATGGACTTTTAATAGAAAATTTTTTTTTTAAATTTTTAAAAACAGAAAAACAAAACATCTCTCCATCGCATTCCATTCCACTCGTTTTATATATTGCATCTGGTCTTGTAAAATCAATATTAATTTGTTTATAATGTCGTTTTCGTTTACTGTATTTGTAAAATAATAAATAATCTTTATGTAATTCGATCCACCTCGATTTCCAGCCAGACCATCCCCATCTTTTTCTATAATTTACCCAAACAATGCCTACAACCCTACTACTTATATTTTCCAATTCCCAACCTCTACGTGTATATAAATGTGATGTTGTATTTTCTGTTATGGTTTCTGTATCAGTCATTATATATATATAATAGGATAAATTTATATATATATATCTTTATTTATTTATGATTCCTGTAATTTTCCTACAGAAGTTGTAGTGAATATTTTTTGTGTAACTAAATAAGGGTCCATATTTGAAGCAGGTCTTCTGTCTTCAAAATAACCTTCCCGGTTATTTAATGTATCATATCCTATTCTGATACTAGCTCCTCTATCCACTGATTTATTTATATCAAATGTGAAGTTTTCAAAATTGGCTGTTTCATATTCACCTGACATTCTTTTCTCATTATCTTCACCATAAACTTTCATATGTTCTTGATGATTTGCTGCCAATTTTCTTATTGCATTAAATATATGTTCGAGACCGTTTTCTGTTAAGTCTATTTTATCTTCTGTTTTTTTGCCTCCACCACGCATACTTAGTGTGCTATAATTTGTATGACACCCGCTACCATTAAAACCTTCGAGAGGTTTTGGATGCCAAACAACTTCTATTCCATATTTTTCAGTAATTCTCTCCATTAACCATCTAGAAATCCATAGTTGATCACCAGATTCAATTCCTTCACAAGGTCCTATTTGATATTCCCATTGTGCAGGCGCAACCTCAGCATTTATACCACTAATTTTTAAACCAGCATCTATACAAGCAAACATATGTTCTTCCACTACTTCTCTCTCATATGCTCTTGTTGCTCCTACACTACAATAAAAGTCTCCTTGTGGACGAATTTCACCGTTAGGTCCCCTATATCTTCCCATTGTTTCGGGTGACAATGGGAATAAAAAGTATTCTTGTTCTATACCAAACCAGGGTTTTTCTTGTTTTGCTTCATCTGATGAAAAAGTTTTTGCTGCCATATGTCTTGTATTTGAAGATAACGGATTACCATCTTTATCATATGTCTCACATAATACTAATACAGATGTGGAAATATTTGCATTGGTTTTTTTTATATGAAAAGGATTTGTATATACAGAGCGTGGTATTAAAACTACCTCGGAATGTGTTCCTTCCGCTTGTCCTGTTGAGCTACCATCATAATTCCAGTTTGGATAATTATCTATATGGTATTGATTCGCTTCAACAAATTTATTACAAGAAAAAATTTTTGTTTTGGATCGTAGTTCTCCTTTTCCTCCTAACCAAATATATTCAGCAATAACAGTATACTGTTTTTTTTCAGCCATTTTAATAAATATATGTTTACGGCTTTATGTTTCTTTTTTACTTAATTCAACTATCATTTGAAGTATTTTCCAGTCTCTTTTTACTTTTTCAATAGGTATGACATTAAAATTCTCTTCTGGTTTATTTTTGTAAGACTTTTTGTATAATCTTAAAATAATATCTTGAAATGATTGGTTTGGAACCATAAAACTAGTGTATGGATTTAGTTTTACTGAAACTGGTATGGATGTTTTATCATAATGACTCGTATAGTAATACACATTTTCTAGAGGATTTGATAGGTCACCGCTGACAAATCCTATCCTAATTTGGTCCACATAGTAACCATCAAATTCTAGATTAGCTTTTACTGTATTAATATTTTGTATCATATCCATATTTCGGTTTTTAATCACTAATTCTTTTGTTCCTTCTACAATTTTTGGAATCTGACGGGTTGCTATCATTTTCTGAAACCGACCTATCGACTTACTATGGTAGGATGGCGATATTATAGAATCTGTAAGCTCTAGAAAGTGTGGATTAGATTTTTTTATATTTATTAACATTTCCCTGATAAGCATTTCATACGCTCTTACTGTATGATGTGTATATACTTCTCTATGTAACCTATATCTTGTTGAAAACAATGTGAAAATTTCATACTGAAGTTTTTTGGGCCAACTTATCATTAGTTTTCTAGGTCTCGAATCTACTATACAAACCCGCATATCTGTTACCAATCTGGAAAATTCTTTCGGATTCACATATGTTAGACCCAAATGATAGCAATCTCTCCGAATATAATCTATTTTATCGACATCAATCTGACAAATTTTATTTGCTACGATTTGATTATACCACAGATACTGTTTTAGTCCTTTCGGGTCTACCATATCTATAATTTTTTCTACTTCTTTTTTTGTGAGGGGAATTTTATAGGCTTGAACCATGTCTCTAAACATAGTGCATCCTCTTTCTTCGTGTTCAGGTTCATTTCCTCTTATGAGAGGATCGTCATAAAGATGACTGAATGGTCCGTGACCAATATCGTGAATTAGACCAGCGATTCTAAATAATTCTATTTCTCTGTCTGTTATTTTTAGTTCTGGTTGATTTGTTTGGAGAGATTTTGCTGCCTCTCCTGCCAAATGACTAACACCCAATGAATGAGCAAATCTTGAATGTGTTGCTGAAGGATAAACGAAATACGCAGCTCCCAATTGTTTAAGATCCCTTAAACGTTGAAACTCTGGTGTATCAATAATTTGTCTCATTACATCTGTTAATGTGATGAAACCGTGAATAGGACAATAGATTCTTTTCGTAGACATCGTTGGGTGTGATAAGTAAATAAAAAAAATATATCTTAAATCAATTTTCCAAAATTTTATTTAATTCCACCATCCAGCCGATAGTTCATCACTATAGTGCTGAATACCCAAAATAATCATACTTATATAGTTTGTTGTATAAGTATACCGCCATTTTTCTTTTTTCAACCACTCTTCTATTTTTTTCCATCTTTTTAACGGAAATGAATGGTATATTTTCATTAGTTCTTGAACTTTTACATCATTTTCAAATGCTGTAAATAATCTGTTGATAACCTCTTTATCGTGGATATCCCCATAGGTATCAAGAAAGCTTGTTTTAAGACTTTCAAGATTAGAATTGTTAACATACTCAGGATAAATTGGTATTTGGTAGTTATCGGTTTTTATTATGGTTGTCATTTCTATAATAATAAAAAAGATTTTATAGAATTCAATTTTATAACTTATTCAATGAACTTACTTACAGAGCTGCAATTGGCTTTTTCAGAACGTTCCCAGCTTCATACTCCTCACGCTTCTTCTTTCTGTATTCCAGATAGTCAAGGTAGTTGGCGTGACGCTTTCCACGACGTGTGTCCCAAAAACTCTCCCAATAATTAGGGAGAACTCGTAGATTTCCAACAGCGCTGATTTCGTAGCGATATGCTAGACCCAGTGTATCGTTCTCATTTTCAATGGGAATTTCATATCTATTTCCAAACCAGTTGACATACCCTGACTGAAAACGAGGCATCTCGTTTGAAACTGTCATCTTCCCAAAATTAATGGGTGCGTATTTGGGATGTGTCCAGTAGGTATCGTAATGCATAACGTTGCCATCCGAATCGTGAATAGGATCTGCGTGGTGCTCCCATCCCCTACTAATAGCTGCTTCTGTTGGTGACATCGCGTTTCTGCGCGGCTGTGGCTGTCCTGGCAGACGAGGTAGAAGCTTAGCATAGGCTGCTTGCTCTTCTGTTGTCATATGATCCAGAATAGTGCTTTGATAAACTTGTGGCGGATTTTGGAGTGCCTTCAGCTTAGCCCATTTGGTCCCTCCCACTGGGAAATAACCCGGCTCTCCTGGCTTCAGTTGAGGAATGCGCTTAGGCTTAGGCTTCTCTTCCTGTTGACGGCGGTTGAACCTTCCACGACCATAACCGCGACCACCACGACCGCGACCGCGACCGCGACCACCGCTACGGTTATTATAACGATTTTGACGCTCACGCTTATTGGCTTCATCAACCTCAGCAAGACTACGACCCCTGCGGCTCTGGGTAGCAGAAGAAGAAGGAACGCGGATACGGAATGGTTGACTCATTTTATGTTTGTGTGTGTTTGTGTTTAAATAGGTTTGCTAGATAAAGGCTTGTATGCTTTAGTTTCTTGTAATTAATATTTTTCAATTTTCTGTACACAAATCTCTTCTGCATCTTAAAACTGTCCGTATTGTAATATGATATTGGCGTAGTTAAATGTGCCACCACCCGAATGACTTGTTAAATATTTTCGTTTTTCCTTGTATAAGCGAAGATTTTCTAATCTAGTATTAATAACTTCTCGACTTTTAATACAATTATACATCATTAAACATCTTTCTATGAAATCTTTTTCTATTGAAAGATTCATTCGATTGAGTTTTTTGATGTGATTTAAACAAAAAAATTCGTTAAAATCTCGTTTATATGATTTGTTTTTACAGGTTTTGCCTTTCAAGGTAGTTGCTTTACATCTATAATTTGGTTTAACACCTAAGAAACTAAAAATATATATTATAACTTCAATTGGAAGCATTATATATATTTGATATTTATCTTTTATATTTTTTTCTTGTTCCTTTTTTACCTTTTCTTTTTTTCTTACGTGTTTTACCTCCCATAAATCTTCGACCAACTGCTGCTGCCGCTCCACAAACTCCACCTACACAGGCACCAGGGATTCCTCCGATTGCTGCACCTGCCCCTATACCTCCTAGAATGCAAGCTCCATTAATACTGCGTTGCTGGCAACTATTATTGTTTTGTCTATTAGATTTTTGTGTAACTCTATTTTGTTGTCCTCGTCTATTTCGTGGCTGACGTCTATTTTTTCGTTTTCTTGTTCCTTTACCTGCTAATATATTACTTACACGATCTACATGTTCTTTATGGACAGCAAACTGTTTTAATTCTTTTTTCAATTCAGGCGAAATATTATTAGGTTCATTAATTGTCTGAACTGCACTATTAGCTTCTCTTTCTAATTGTGCTAATTCTTCTTCTTCTTTTTTTGTTATAAGATCTCCATATCGTTGCACTAAATTTTTATAATGTTTATGGTGTTTTAAATATTGTCTAATCGCATTATTAGATTTCATATTATTGCTTGATTTTCCTTCTCTTTTGAGTGTATTTATTCTGTTTTTAAGTTTACTTTTTGCCGTATTTAGACGAGTTTTATAGCGTTCGTGATTTTCTCTGAGTTGATTTATTGAAGACATATTTATATATTTTATTTATATTTTAATCTTTCATATAAATGATATATGGAACTAAATAAACTCCAAATATTAACCAAAACATATTTGTATTAAAATTTTGTTGATTTAAAATAGAAGATAAAATTACACCTACTAATACAAGTATACTATCTCCCCATAATGCATCTAGTTTTGCATATTTTGCCCACGATTTAAATAAATCAAGCATATGATTTGATCCTTTTGGTATAATGCTAAAAAACATATAAAACGCAGTATCAAGTATGATTTGAATTGCTACGGCTAAAACACCAAATTGGAAAATATCTAATTTTAAATTATATGTATAATCAACATATCTTGCTGCCATTAAATAAAGAACGCCGATTAGAGTATCTGCAATCATTGCACTAAGTCTGTATTTTTTATACCACTCTCTTAATACCTGCCAGGATTTTGCTTTATATCCCAAAATTCCTGAAAAGGTAATAAAAACTATAAGCAAATCAGCATATAAATTGCTTGTTAAAAGAGGTAAATATTCAAAATTATTTTTGTAGTTTGCAACAGGTTTTAAATTAGTCGTTTTACTTACAATAAATGTAACAATAAATGAGATCACTAATAGAATTATGCCTTGCATATAAATTATAATAATATTATTAATAAAAGTATTTTGATTATTATAATTTAAATATAATTTACTAAATTTTTATAAGCGTATACGGAAGAAGCAAAAAGAACACCTCCCCACACAGTATCCATTAAAATGGTTTTATATTTCCATTTCTTAAATATAGCGTGGGAGGTTGTTTCAAAAACTCCGTAAACAAATAATCCTAGAAAGAAACATTCTGTAATAGAGAGATTTTTGATAATAGCAAAATAAAATATACCTGTTGTTAAAAATAAATAACATAACACTGTTGAAATCATATTAAGTTGTAAGTTTTCTCCTTGAATAATTTTAACTTGATTATTAAAATAGTTAGCAGAGAGATTCAAGTAAAAAGCATCAATAACTAAAAATATAACTGAAAAAATAATATAGTTTTTAATCATTTATATATTATTAGAATAAATTATGGGAAACGCACCTTTGGTCTAGTTGGTTATGACGTCGCCTTTACACGGCGAAGATGGCGAGTTCGATTCTCGCAAGGTGTATTTACTTCCAAAAATATTTTAACATTTTTCCCTCCATCATACTTTCCCCTGTTCCAAATAATACTCTGAGAAGTGTGTAAGCTGAAATACCTATTAAAAAAGAAAATACTAATGTAACAGCAATTTTGTGAGGTCTATCGGGTAACATTTTTGTGTATCTATGTTCATCTACAATTCTTCTTATTTCTACAGTAAAAGCAGCAATAATCGCTGCTAAAAATGCGTTAATAATAAATGCTCGTTTTATATTGGTTCCTCTAAATTTATATATTGGTTTAAAAGTCATATATAAATCTCTTAGAAAATATTTATAAACTACTTATAGATCATCACCTACTTTATATTATGGCCAGTAAACAGGTTATTCCTGTAGAAAAAAAAAATCAAGAAGAATGCAATTGTTGTTTGGAACAAAAAATATTATACTCGTGTGGTATAGATAATTGTAGCTGGAAAATTTGTGAATCTTGTTATCGAAAAATTTATCAAGATAATTTGAAATGTCCTGCTTGTAGAAATTGTATTGAATACAAGATTTTTTCTCCAAAAATCTCTCCAATACAAGAAATTCATATAGATATAAATAATGTTGAACCAGGCGCAATTACTGTGAGAGAAATAGATTGTTGTTGGTTTTATTTATCAAGATGCCGAACTCCGTGTTGCCTATTTGATAGAAACGCTGAAAGGCGTTTTCGCTGTAAATGTAGAACATTTAATAGTGTAACACATTTTTGTTTGAAAGCATTAATTTATCCGTTATTTAAAATCACTGTATTTTTGTTGCTAATATTTTTATGTATTTTAATAGGAAGATGGGTTATGTGGATAGTTGATCCTCGTTTTATGTCTGTTTATCCTTATATATTTTGGCTCCCTGCTGGATGGTTTATATTAGCTGGGATTTTAGGTATTTTAATTATTTCAGCTGTTGTTTGTTGTTCTAGTATGATGTATTGCTGTTTGTGTAATCATTCTGAAGATGATTGGTAAATGAAAATTGAAAAGTTTTTATTAAAGATAAAATAATATAAATACTTATCAATATGCTTAGACTCGTAACTCGTCTTTTCAGAACCAAACGCGATTCATCTTCTCTTCCACTAGGAAGATGGAACACTATCTCTATTCCTGAAGAAGAAAATCGAGATATTCTAGTTAAAAATGCTATTGAAAAAAATGCTTATTGGGGTAATCACGATCATTGTGGGAGTGAAATCTGTAAAACCCCGGTTGAACTTAAAACTTTACCAAAACAAAAACAAACAAAATATAATCAAAAAAACTTGATGTTTTATCAAAATGATCCTCATTGGCCTTTTATTTTGTGAGTTAAATATAAGATATGCTACCAAAATTAAGAAAAGTAGATAGTAGTAGAAAAAAAAGAAAATATCGACTTGCTGATCCTGCAACAAAACGTAGAATGGCGATTAATGATGGTATTAAATATGAGGCAAGAAAAGCAAGGAAAACAATGAAAAAAGCCGCTATTGCAAAAAAAGGTCGGTTTAATATTTTAAGAATTTATAGAAGATTTAACAAAAAAAAGGAATGCGAAAAAATTACAAGTGATATGCGATATATAGATAAAAAATATAAGTTAAATCGCACAAGAAATATTTGTGGTAAAAGAAAAGGTGGTGCGAGAAAGACAAAGAAACAATTTTTATTTAATCCCAAAAACCCCAAAAAATCTTTTGATGTTTATATTGATAAAAATCCAAAAGATACTATTCCTATAAAATATACAACAGTTGATGATGTTAAACATACTATTCGAAAACTAGAGAGATTATATAAATCAAAACGCTATCCGCATAAAAGAATTTGGCAAGTTGGTATGATCTTAAAAGTTCGTTTAGAAGCTATGTTAAAACATCAAAAAACAAGATATCCTAATGCGAAAAATGTTAGACAACGTTTTGTATTGGCCAATAAGTATTTTAAATTCCTAGGCAAGAGAAGTAAGAAAAGTGATTTTAAATCAAGAAAAGCTATGGTTTTTAAAATATAATTTTAACATATATTCCCCCAACTTTTTGTGAAATTTTCGTGTTTACACATTTGTCGAATAATTCTTAATGAATTTCTTGCATCTGGAAGTAATTCATTCAAATCAGAAATTACTTCATTTATTTCGGTAGCGGTATATGCCGTATATCCCGTGATCACAAACAAAACAATCAAACTAACAATTGCTGAAATTGACGCTCCATAAAAAAAACGGTAGTTGTTCTCACGAGATCCTACCAGGGGTTCACTCATATCACTGTTGGACATTATATAAAAATTTAGTGGTGTTTCTTTAAATCTATTAATAAATTTGTTATGAAATACTACGTATAAAAAATATAGTCCGTAGCGGGATTGAACCGCTGACCTTAGGTTTATTAGACCTACGCTCTACCGACTGAGCTAACGGACTTGTTGATTATAATATTTTATATGAATTTTATAATCTAATTATTATTTTTTGTGTTGACAGTGGGGTTTGAACCCACGCGTTCGAAAACATCACGGCCTTAACGTGACCCCTTAGACCACTCGGGCATGTCAACTTATACTGTTTCCTTTAATTGTTAGGAAACATAATAGCGACGAGTGGGATCGAACCACCGACCTCCGCGTTATGAGCGCGGCACGCTAACCTCTGCGCCACGTCGCTATTATTATTTTAGTTTTGTCAAATTAAAGTTAGGGTTAATTTGAAATAATTAAACTATACGATATGTCGCATT
>Ga0163111_10001605_pt1 | contig 14042 bp, 6 predicted proteins | sample CRUFie1St18metaG_FD_109645 | JGI IMG/M metagenome (GOLD analysis project Ga0163111, IMG submission 109645) | Marine microbial communities from the Costa Rica Dome - CRUD Field 142mm St18 metaG | ecosystem: Environmental > Aquatic > Marine > Oceanic > Photic zone | place: Costa Rica: the Eastern...
ATATTACCAAATTGTATTTTAATTTATTTTATTTTAGAACCTTTTTATGATTGATGATGTAAAATCTATAATTTTGAATTTTTTTGATAATCCTAATTTATCAGACAATGATAAAATTAATTCCTCATTAAGATACCTTGCTAAATATAGATCAAATCAAATTGCCAATACTCTGACTTCTAAGAAAGGTTTCAAAGTTCAAGGTGGCCCTTTTGAAGGTATGGAATTTTTAGATCAGGTTTCAGAAGGTTGTTATCTACCAAAGTTACTTGGTATTTACGAATCAGAAATTCATTCTTTTATAGATTATATTCTTGAAAAAAAACCCGATACAATTCTCAATATTGGTTGCGCCGAAGGTTATTACTCTGTGGGATTAAAGAGGCTTTTACCTGAAACTGAAATCTTTTCTTATGACACAGATATAAATGCACAAAATAAAAGTAAGATTTTAGCGGAAAAAAATAATGTAGATATTAACATAGATGGTCTTTTCGAAATTGACCTTTTGAAGAATTTTAATAATAAGAATGTATTTTTAATTTGCGATATTGAGGGTGACGAGATTAATCTTTTTAAATCTGAAAAAATTCATCTCCTTAATAAGGTTACACTATGTATAGAGCTGCATATAAGTAATGGTATTCACAATATAAATTTAATACCTGATCTTTTTAAAGATACACATTCTATTGAAATTATAAGACAAAGAGGCAAAAATAATTTTTTAGTACCTGAAGAAATTTATAACTTAGAGCATCTTGATATTTTATTGTCTTCTTGGGAGTGGCGATCATATCCAACCCCATGGTTAATTGCTAAGCCAAAATTTTAATTTTTTTCTTGCTCTTATTTCATCACTCTATAATAAGAGCGAATAATTAAACAAATAATTTATTTATACTTAAGCTTTCAGAAGGAATTTAATTATGCCAAAATTTAGTAAACAAAAAACTGCTCTTATTATCGGTAGGTGGCAGCCTTGGCATAAAGGTCATAGAGAGTTATTTAAAGCTGCTCTTAACAAAGCAGAAAAGGTTGCAATTGGAGTAAGACACACTCATGCAACTGATGGAAAAAATCCCTTTAATTTTGATGAAGTGAAGGCATTTATAGATAAAGATTTGTCTGATGAGTATAATGGAATGTATGATGTTATTGAACTACCAAATATTACAAATGTAATTTATGGCAGAGATGTAGGCTATAAAGTTGAAAAAATATCATTGGGTGATGACATTGAGAAAATCTCAGCAACCAAAGTTAGAAAATCAATGAATATTACTCCTGCATCTCATGAAGTTTCTTATGATGAAAGAGTTAAAAGAAATGGTCATGAAGGAGGCATAGTCTGGTTAACTGGTTTGTCAGGTTCTGGTAAAACAACACTTGCCCAATTAATTGAAAAAGATTTATTCAAAAGAGGATGTTCCGTATATATGCTTGACGGAGATAATTTAAGAGATGGCTTAAATTCAAATCTAGGTTTTTCTGAAAATGATAGAAGTGAAAATATTCGTAGAGCTTCTGAGGTTGCATCTTTAATGTCAAAAACAGGCTGTATAGTAATTGCATCTTTTATAAGCCCATTTCAGGTTGACAGGGATAAAGCAAGAAATGTTTCCAAAAGTAATTTTTTTGAAATATATCTATCTGCAGCATTAGAGATTTGTGAAGAGAGAGATCCAAAAGGATTATACAAAAAAGCTCGCTCTGGTGTAATTAAAGATTTTACTGGTGTTGACTCAGCTTATGAAGTACCTCAATCACCAGATTATATGATTGATACAGGTAAAGATACAATTGAAGAAAGTTTTTTATCTTTAAAGCAATTTATTGATAAAAAATTTAAATTAGAGGACTAATTTATTTATAAAATAATTTATTATTAAATAAATTGTTTACATATGAGGTTCATTTTTTTATTATAGTTACTATTATTGAATCGGGAATGGTGTAATTTAGAGAAATTTTAAATTAATTTAATAAATAAAATTGTTTGAGAATTTTGGACAATAAGTTTATACAGGATAACTGTTTATATATATAAATTGTGTAATTGGAAATTTACGCCCTTTTATACATGCAATTTGGAGTGATCAAGATGATTGAAAATAATCAAAATTTAATACTTTCTAATAAGAATGTAAAAAATGAAAAAAATGATATCCTTAATTTACTTAATTTTGAAAGAAAACAATTTGGTTATTTCACAGCAATAACATTACCATTTATTTTGGCTGCTTGCGGCGGAGGTGGCGGAGGTGGATATGTTCCCCCTGCTAGTACAACTCCAGACAACTCAGGTGGTGGAACAGATTCAGGTGGCGGAACAGATTCAGGCGGTGGAGCAACCACTGCAGGTATTAATGCGAATGCAGGAAATTATACAGCGACTTCTGATGCAGATACATATATATATGATGTAACGTTTAGTTCAAATGGCTCTGTTACTTCATCATCTGACGGTAATGTAATAATTACTAATTTTGATTCCGCTAATGACGTTATTACATTAAGAGGAACTGGTGCACCTGCGTCATTCACTTCTGGTGGTTCATCGAACGTCGATGTTGCTTCTGATATTAACGGTGACACAGTAATAACATTAGGTAGCGATAATAATGCTACAGGCTCAATCACCTTGAAGGGAGTTTCTGATTCATCAAGTGTTGTTATTAATACCGTTGATGAAGCAGCAGATGAAGGTTCTCCAGTAGTTGATCTTTCATCGGGAACTGTAGATGCTGCAGATGTCGGTGAGATATTTGAATATTCAGTCAAATTTTTAAATGGCGTTCCTGTTGCTATTGACGGCGAAGTTACGATTACCGGTTTTGATGCTGCAACAGATAGAATTGTACTTAAAACAGAAGGTCTTCCTGAGGGTTACACAGGAACATCGCTTATAAATACTGAAGGTGTAAATGTAACTGAAGGAATTTCATCCACGCGCATAGATTTTGGTGTTAATGCTAATGGTAATAGTGGATCAATTACAATTGATGGTGTTACCGATAGTACATTAGGATCAATAAATTTAATTTTTGAAGTTTCTGCTCCTGCTATTTCTGGAACTCGTGTTGATATTGATTCTGGTACAGATGTCACTGCATCTTCAGATGATGAAACATTTGTTTATAATGCTGCCTGGGATGGTGATGAAGTTTCTGGTAATGATGGCGATGTAGTAATTTCTGGATTTAGTCTAGCCAATGATAAAATAATTATTCTTGGCGCTTCTATTCCCTTAGGTTATGACAGAAGTCAATTTGAAAATAATACATTAGGAACTCAGCAAGTTGTTGTGGATGTTATTAATAATAAGACTGTTATTTATTTTGCTCCTGACTCAACTGGTAATAGTTCAACATTAACTCTTGATGGTGTAGCTGATGAAGACGGAGTTTTAAATATTGTGTTTGGTTCTTCAATCGGTGACGAAGCAGCACCAGCTCCTGTAGCACCAACTGAAACATCCTCAGATGCATCTACTGACACATCTACTGACACATCAACTGATACTTCAACTGATACATCAACAGATACATCAACAGATACATCAACAGATACATCAACCGATACTTCAACTGATACATCTACTGATACATCTACTGATACATCTACTGATACATCTACTGATACTTCAACTGATACATCTACTGATACATCAACAGATACAGCTACTTCATATACAGTTGTAAATATTTCAGCTTCCGAGGCATCAACTATTACCGGTACTGATGCAGCTGAAGATTTTCGTTATGAAGTTACACCCGAGGGTGTATCTCTTGAGGGTGCATTCGAGGTCAAGATTAATTCATTTGATATGACAAATGACAAATTAACTCTTGTTCTTGTTAACGGAACCTCAAATTTAACTACTCAAGAATTTGATCAATTAGCTGATGTTGAAGTTACATCTGATGCCCTTTCAGGAACTCAGATCTTTTTTGCTAAAGATAGCGATGGTCAGACTGGTTCTCTTGTTTTATATGAGACATCTGCTAACGACGGAACATTAGTTGAAGAAACTATCGATGGTGATTGGACGGCCACTACTTACACTGTAGAAATATTGGCTGATTCAAATTTAGTTTAATAAATTTACAAGGAATATTATAAATAATAATTATAATAAAACTGGGAGTTTAAAAAAAAATATATACTTGCCTTATTTAAGACATATTTATTTATAAAATAGGGCTGGTAAAATTTGTTACATTTGGTTACAATAATTAAATAAAATTATTGACGTTTTTGACGAAATGTAGGATTTTGTGATTCGTTACTAAATTTTTAGTAATGATTTTGATTAAAATGTTATTTTAGGGAGAAATTAAATGGCGACTATTAATCACGGTTCTGGTGCAGACATCATTGTACCAAGTAATGGCGATACTTACAGAGGCTTAGGTGGAGACGATACATATATCATTTCCAATCAAATTGCTGCAAATTCAGCTGTAACAATTGTAGACACTAGTGGAGCAAATAAAATCCAACTAGTTGATGGTCTGTCAATTGCTTCATCAAAATTTGCAAATGATGCTGTTCAGTTAACTTTATCTAATGGAGCCGTTGTTACAATTAATGGTGCTAGTAATTTCACATATGAATTAGGTGGAAATGCCACAACAGGTGATACAGGTGCATCAAGCACTTTAACTGCACTTGCTGCGACAATGGGAGTATCTTCTCTTCCAACTTCCGGTACTACCGCAGGTAGTTCAGATGTTACAATATCAAATAATGGTATTAGTTCATCTGCTTCTCCAACTTTTACAGTAACTAAAGACACTTCCAAAGTCGCCGAAGGTGGTGAAGTTACATTTACAATTACTGCAAGCTCAGCTGTATCCGCAGACACAAGTTTCTCCTGGTCTGCTATGGGTGATACAAACGGTTCAACTGTAACCGCTGCTGTTAATGCAGATATCGAAACTCTATCTGGTACTGCTGTAATTTCTTCAGGATCTACTTCAACAACTTTTGAAGTTGGTGCGGTTTCCGATGCTACAGTTGAAGGCCTCGAAGGAATGAAGGTTAGTGTTTTTGATAGCAATGCTGCTGCAGTTTCAAGTGATGTTGTATTAATTGATAATACAGGTTCAGCTGCAACAACTCAAAGCTTCACTGGTACAACTGGTGTTAATAACTTCACAGGTGGTGAAGGTAATGACTCATTTGATTTCTCAACAGCTTCATCTTTCCAAGATATTGACGCTGTCGATGGTGCTGGCGGAACTGATACAATTACAATTTCATATGCTGGTACAGCTTCATTGAAACCAGAATTAGAAAATGTCGAAGTTAACGTTATTTCTAATACAGGTACTGCTGCTACTACATTAACTATTAATGCTGTAGATACAGCTAGCGGTTACGATACTATTACAAATTTATCATCAACCGGTGCTGTAACAATTAATAATCTACAATCTTTACCTTCATTAATTAAAATGAATAATTCTGGTGATGATTTAACGCTTGACCTTGAAGCTGCTGCTTTAGCCGGTGATGCAGATAACTTAAATGTTACTGTGTCAGGTACAGGAACTGCTACTAAGTTAATAATCACAGCTGACGGTACAGCTAATCTTGAAACTTTAACTTTAAATAGTACTGCGCAAGCTAACACTCTTACTACAGTTACAACAGCTGATGTTGATGTTTCTAAATTAGTTGTTACTGGTGATCAAGCTCTTACAATTACTGACGCACTTAGCGCTGAAATTACTGAAATTGATGCATCTGCTCATACTGGTACAACTGGCCTTACTTTAAGTGCTGCTCCAGGTTATGCAACTGGTATTACATTTACTGGTGGTGCTGGTGCTGATGCAATGACAGGTACAGCTGGTATTGATAATATTTCTGGTGGTGCAGGTAATGATACAATTACAATGACTGCTCTTGCTTCAACTGATACAATTGATGGTGGTGCTGGTGTTGATACTATTTCTACAGATCAAGCAATCGCCTCAGCAACAGTTCTAGGTGGTGTAAGTAATGTTGAAACTATTAAAAGTACTGGTTCAGTAACAATTGCATTATCAGCAAATGTTTCTGCTACAACTTATGACTTCACTGACACAACTGACAATGTTTTAACACTTGATGAAGGTTATACAAATGCAACAACTGTTGTTCTTGCTACATATTTAGGTGGTGATACTACTAACCCTGCTGATGGTGTAACTAACCTAGCCAATGTTGATCTTACAGTTCAAGCTTCTACTTTAGGCTTAGATACTGAATTAACTCTTACAGGTGGTACAGGAACAGACACTTTAAACCTTTATCTAGGTGGTAATGCGGACGAAACTCTTGTAAACTCAGTTTCTGGTTTTGAAAACATTAATATTTTAGATAATCCTGCTGGAAATACAGCAACTACACTTACATTTGGTGCGTATGACCCAGGTACTGGTAAAAACATAACAATTGATGCTTCAGCTATTGATGCTGCAGACACTGCTAATTTAGTTATTGATGCGAGTGCTGTTACTGCTGCTGCAACTGGTAAGCAAATTACATACACAGATGGTGCTGGTGCAACTAGTCTTACATTAGGTCAAGATGATGATACAGCAACAATGGGTGTTGGTAACGATACTGTTGTTGGTACTTCTGGTAATAATACCATTGATATGGGTGCTGGTAATGACTCAGTTACTGCTGGTTCAGGTATTGAGAATATATCTGGTGGTGCAGGTAATGATACCATTAACATGGGAGCTAATTTAACTGCTCTTGACACTATTGATGGTGGAGAAGGTGCTGATACACTGATTACAAGTGCAGCTATTGCTAATGTTACAATTTTAGGTGGCATGAGTAATATTGAAACTATTAAATATTCTGGTGCAGTTGGAATTACATTAGCTGATAACATATCTGCAACTAATTTTGATATGACTTCTAATGATAACAGTGTTTTAACACTTGCAGCTGGTTATACAAACGAAGCTAATGTGTATTTAACAACTGCTGCTGCTTCCGATGCTACTAGCAATGAGGATAGTGTCATTAATGGTGGCGCTACAAATGCTAATACTACTCTTAACGTTTATGGTGAAGCAAATGCGTTTGATGCTGGTACAACACTTACAGGTGGTACAGGTACAGACTCACTTATTATTTCACAAACAGCATCTACTGGTAATGGTACAGCTACTATTGATAGTGATATTACAGGTTTCGAAAATATTACTATTACAGACACAGCTGGTAACAATACTGGTGGCGTAACAGTTAATGCTACATCTTATGCTACAGCTGTTACTGTTGATGCTACAGCTCTAGACGCTGGTGAGGCTGATACATTAAATCTAGCAAGTGCAACCAAAGTAGTTACTCTTAAAGGTGGTGAAGGTATTTCAACACTTACTGGTGGTACAAAAGGCGATATCATAACTGGCGGCGGCGGTAACGACGTTATTAATGGTAATGGTGGCCTTGATAACATTACAGCAGGTGCTGGTAATGACTCCATTACAATGGATACTGAAGCTGAGTTCTTAACTACACTTGGTACTGATACTGTAGATGGTGGTGCAGGTACTGATACACTTACATTTAGTGCTGCTGCTACATTAACAACTGCTGAAATTGTTAATATTTCAAACATTGAAGTTTTATCATTAACAACTGGATCAACACTAACTGTTAACGACGCTTTCTTAGCTGCTAACGATGGTATTAATATTAAACCAGGTGCTTCATCTACAATTAAAGCTTCAACAGCTACAGGTGATTCATTATCAACTTCTCTGAATGTTACAGCAAGTGCTGCTGGTAATCTTTCAGTCTTAGGTGGTACAGGCGATGATACATTTACATTCTTCGCTACAGAATCACTAACAGTTCTTGATACTATTAATGGTGGTACTGGTACTGACCAAATTATTATTGATATAGATGATGATAATACTCGTGATCTAGCTGGTGATAATACTACTGCTGTTTTAGATGTTAATGTTTCAAATATTGAAACTGTGAAAATTGCTGATACAGCTACAGATGATGGTGGTGGAAGTGGTATTATTATTACTGCAACTGTTACTGTTAATGCTGGTTACACTGGTGCTGCTCTAACTATTGATGGTTCTGATCTTGATATGCACCCAACTACATTAACTGGTGGTGAAAGACTAACTGTTGATGCATCAAACAACACAGTTGCTGAAGTTGTGACTGTTCTTGGTGGTGCATTTAGTGACTCACTAGTCGGTGGTGCAGCTGCTGATACATTAACTGGTAACGGTGGTGCTGATACACTTACTGGTGGTGCCGGTAACGATATCATTACAGGTGGTGCAGGTGCTGATGCTATTAATCCAGGTGCTGGTATTGACCACGCTTCTGGTGGTGCTGGTAACGATACATTTACTGTTTCAACTTTCACAGACTTTAAAACAACTGGTGGTGCTGAAACTCTTGATGGTGGTGCTGGTACTGATACTATTTCCTTCACAGAAGCCGCTACATTGACAATTACTGCTCCTGAAGTTGAAGCTTTAGTCGGTATTGAAACTATTAATGCTGCTGACACTATTACTTCAAATCAGACTACTATTACTTTAGGTAATGGTTTCTTTACAAGTAATGGCTCAGACTCAATTACTATCGACGGTAATGACACTGATAATACTGCTGCTGATCACTATATTGATTTATCAGCTGTTTCAAATGGTTCAGCTGTCTTCTATCCAAATAATGTTTCTACAGCTGCTAATGACTCAATGTATGGTGGTTCAGGTAACGATACATGGATTGTTTCAGGTACAGCTGCTGCTGCTTTAGAAGCTACTGACGTCTTTGACGGTAATGGTGGTACTGATACTTTCTCAATTGTTAATACAACTGCTATTACAGCTGTTATTGACTTCTCAGTTGTGAGTGAAGTTGAGCAAGCGGTTACAACAAAAGACTCTACAGGTGCTGTTGATCTTGATCTTGGTGCTGTTGCATCAACTGATGTTTTACCAGCAACATTTACTGTTGATGCTTCTTCTGTTGTATCTTCAAGTGGTACACTGAAATTTAATAAATCAGAGACTGAAACCAATCTTACTACTGCATTTACTGTAACAGGTGGTCTTAATGCTGATACAATTTATGGTGCTAAAGGTAATGACGTATTATCAGGTGGTGCTGGTGTTAATGTTATCGGTGGTAATGCAGGTAATGATACTATTACAGATGGATCTGGTGCTTCAACACTAGCTGGTGATGCAGGTGCTGATACTATTACTGGTGCAGGTGGTGCTGATACTATTACTGGTGGTGCTGGTAATGATAGCATTGTTGCTGGTGATGGTGCTGATGTTGTTACAGGTGGTGCTGGTAAGGATACAATTACATTAGGTGCTGGTAAGGATACTGTAATATTTACAGCTGACTCAGATTCAGCCGGTGCTAACTTTGATGTAATTACTGACTTCGTATCTGGTACTGATAATATTAGACTTACTCATACAATGTTAGCTTCAGAATCTGTGTTTACATTATCAGATAAAGGTGATGCTGCCTCTGATGGTACCTTACCTGGTATTCTTGATGGTGTAATTGGTTCTGCTGCTTTCATTACTGAAGGTACTGCTATTGCAATTGATACTACAGGTGATGGCCTTGTGAATGCTAATGACTTTAAAGTAGAAATTACTGGTAATACTGGTCTTAATGTTGATGATATTGATGTATATCTAACTACAGGTGCCGCATCTACTGTTAAAACAGCTGGTGGTAATGATAGCATTACAGGTAAAACTACTGTAGCTCACACTGTTTATACATATGGTGGTAACGATACTATCGTTATGGTAGGTGACGCTGATGATACTCTTTGGGGTGGTTTAGGTAACGATACTATTAACGCTGGTGACGCTGCTGGTACTGATATTGTTATCCTTGCAAATGGACAAGGTACTACAGCTACAAGCAATTTCACTATTAATGGTGCTGGTGGAGCTGATATCATTAGATTAAGTCTTGATGGTTCAAGTGCAACAACAGGTACTGGTATAACTGCTGTTATTGTTGACGCTCCAACTTATGCTGGAGCTGATGGTGGTGCGTTTGATTGGGCTACTTCAATTGATACAGATGCTGTTGACGGTGTTGAGTTAGCTGTTGCTGACACACCAAATACAGCTAATGCTAACTTGAAGACAGACTATACAAACAATACATCTACTGAGTTATTTAAAGCGATGGCAACATCAGGTGCAAATAACAACGTTGGATCTATTACTGTTGATGCTGCTGGTGATAAGTTCTATATCATGGCTTATGATGATGAAGATCAAGGTCTATATATTTATCACGCTAACTCAGCTGCTGTTGTATCTGATACTTCTATTACTGAAAATGAGGTTACATTTGTAGCGTTCATCGATGGGGTTGCTGATGATACTATCGGATCTACTGATGACTCAGACTTTGTAATGTTTGATCTTACAACAATCGATTCAGCTTACTAAGATAGTTGTTGTAAATCTTATAAATTCAGGGGGGCTTATGCCCCCCTTTTTTTTAAAATGAATAAAACATTATCCAATTTTTTTGATTTATATCCGTCTCCTTTTCCTTTTAATGTTAATGAAAGGATTAAAAAAGGCTATAGAGAACCATTTGATATAGCTGATGAATATAACCTAATTTTTCCTGATAAAGGTTCAAAAAAAAATTCTGTCGAAAATGTTTTAATTTTTGGTTGTGGTCATACTGAAGCTTTATTTCATGCCTTAAGAAATCCAACAATTAATTTCATCGGTGTTGATATTTCTAAAAAAGCCATTAATTCAGCTAATAAATTTATTAATGAAAATAATTTAAATAATATTGAAATTGAGAATGTTAATTTAATTGATTTTAATTCAAACGTTAACTTCGATATTATTTACGCAAATAATGTATTTCAGTATTTAGACGACCCTATAGAAGGTTTTCATAAAAGTTATTCATTATTAAATGAATCCGGTGCTGTTGTTTGCTCATTACCTTCGTCCTATTATTTTTCTGAAATTGATATAATAAGAAAAAGATTAATTAATTTAGGTTATTCATATTTAGATGAGGATAATATTAATGAAGCTTTTAATATTGTTTCTGGTTTAGGAGGCATCCATCCCGCAAGAGTAAGGATGGTCGATGGAGATAAATTTATTGATAAAAAAGATTTTGTATCAAGATTTTTAGTTCCAATCTTTTCATGTTTTAGTATTTCTGATATTTTTTCATTGATAAACAATTCTAATTTTTATTTTCAGTCCTGGTATTCAAATTCATTGTATTATCCCTCAGCTCTTTTGAGAAAGGAATCTACAAAACACTCTTCTTTATACAATAGAATAAACCAATTGCCTGATAATCAAAAATGGGATTTTGTTTGTGAAATATTTAAATCCTCTAATGATCGATACTCTCATACTTTTACTTTAAGAAAGGATAAAGATCATGAATTTATTAGTAATACTCTATTAAATAGTGATAATTCATTTGTTTGTTTAAGAAATAATTTAGCTATAAAGAAAATACCTGAAAGTCAGGAAACATTTGTAATAAGTTCCAATTATAAAAGGAAATTAACTGATAATGAAACTTTATTAGTAAATCAATTTGAAAAGCCCATAAAATTAAAAGATATTTATAAATTAAAAATTGATATTGAAGATATAGATAATGTAATAATATCTTTATTAGAATCTTCTATAATTAATATTTATTCTTAAGATTTTTATTTTTACTAAAATAAATCTTGTAAATACTCCTCATATTTTTTCCATAAGTTTATTGATTTTTTATAGATTGGTTCTTTAACCGAGGATGCACTAATTGTATCAACATACCTTTTATTTTTATGAAAATTCATACAATTTTCTTCCCAATTTAAATTACAAAATTTTAGAATTTTTTCTATATTTATTTTGGTGTGCATTACTAATTCTTCGTAACAAATTTCTAATATTTGATCATTAAATATTTCATGCCAGTGATCAGTTAATTTTTCATACTCTTGGTAGTATTTTTTTAGCATTTCCGCATCATATGAATAAGCATGACCTTCCTCCAGGAAATAGTTTTTGTAGACAGATAATATTTGATCTTTTGGATTTCTTTTACAAAGTATAATTTTCGAATTTGGTAGAGCTAATTTTATAAAACCAATGCTTGAAAACATAAGTGCCTTATCAACGAAAATCTTTTCTGGATTATAATTTTTTTCTATCGATTGAATATAATCATTTCCAATTTTTTCATAGTATGATGGCTCAATTTCTCTTAATTCAGTAAATTTTTTACTATTTTTATTTATACTAAAGGCCATATCTTTCAATTCACCCAATCCTTCAACTTGAGAGTGTGTTGAAAGAATTTGTTCAACTAAACTTGATCCTGACCTTGGCATGCCAAGCACAAAAATTCCCTTACTATTTTTATTGCCACAATCTTTGTATTTAGAAATATAATCTTTAGTAAATAAATTTTTAATTTCATTATGCTGTTTTTGTAACTTATTGATATCATATGATAATTTTCTAAATTTATTTTTATTTGAATCACTTATGTATTTAGCTGCTAATTTATAATTACCATTTTTTTCTAATATTGATGCTATATTAAAACCAAGAAATATTTTATCTTCTAAATGGTTTTCCATTTCATTATGTACCTTAAATAACCTCTGTAATTCTTGATTATTATTTTTCATCTCTCCTGTTAACGCTAAGATATTATTCATTTTAGTGTATTTAGGTTCCTTTTTTAAAAAATCTTCAGCAATTTTACCTGCCTCTTTTTTGTTTCCTAATTTGGTTAGTAAATTTGCATGGTTATAGGCTATATCACCATTATAAAATCCCTGATCTTTAATCATTTCATAAATTTTTAATGCCTTATCGGTTTGTCTCTTTCTTGCATATATAGATGCCAGATTATTGAATGAATTTATATGTTGCGGATTAATAGTTATTGTTTTCTCATAACTTTCTAATGCTTCTGTTAAATAATTATTTTTCTCGAGAGATAAACCATGACAAAAATGAACCATAAAATTATCTGGAAATTCCTTTATAAGTTTTTTTGTAAAATTTAAAGACTCAATATTTCTTCCTTGGTCAATAAGCACCTTATGAATATTTAAATAAGGCTCTAAAACCGTTTTATCAATTTTAATTGCTTCACTGAAAGACTTAAGAGCTTCTTGAGTCATATTTTTTTTTAAAAAAATTAATCCAATATTATTCTGTGTATGTGGGGTAGGTAAAATTTTATTTGATTCTTGAAATATTTTTAAAGCTTTATCATTTTCATTTATATTTAAGTACGCTACTCCTAGGTTATATAAGCTCACATAATCATTATTGTTATTTTGAATTAATTTTTCATAAATTATAATAGCTTTTTGTATCTCTCCAATTTCTTGATATACATTTGCTACATTTAAATTTGCATCCTTATAATCATTTTTTAATTTTATTGCTTTTTCATAGTTTTTTAGCGCTAATTTATTTTCTCCAATTTTTTTATAAACAGCTCCTAGATTATTATATAAATCAGGAATGTCAGGATAAATAATAATTGCTTCCTTATAACTTTCGATAGCCTCATTATCTTGATTTAAAGCCATTAGGCTTGCTGAATGAATATTTCTTATACTCCAGTCGTCACTTTTTTTGATAAATTTTTTTGCTTCATCAATAGCTTCATGGAATTTTTTTTCACTATATAGATTAGTGATTTCTTTTATTTTATTAATTTTATCAATCACTATTTACTATCCTTTATCTTAGTTTATCTCTTCAGGAGCTACATCAAAAGCAATGCAAATTCTATCCTGATCTGATTCAAATGGTATCGTTCGATGAAAAAGTGAAGAAGGAAATAAAACTATATTACCAGTTTCTATGTTTATAGTTTTTTCAATATATTTATCTTTTATTTTTGGGAATTTATCACCTAAAATTCCAACAACGAAGTCACCAGAATTTAATTGTTTATTTTTTTCTGGTATACTTAAATAAACTGCTCCACTA
>Ga0163111_10001606_pt1 | contig 14039 bp, 20 predicted proteins | sample CRUFie1St18metaG_FD_109645 | JGI IMG/M metagenome (GOLD analysis project Ga0163111, IMG submission 109645) | Marine microbial communities from the Costa Rica Dome - CRUD Field 142mm St18 metaG | ecosystem: Environmental > Aquatic > Marine > Oceanic > Photic zone | place: Costa Rica: the Eastern...
ATTACTCACAATGTGATTCTTTATTGATAGGTAATTTGACTAATGCAACTACGTTTCCTGTTATCCGAGTGGATAACTCTACAACTAAGGTTGAGCATGAGGCATCTACATCTAAAATTGGGGAAGAGCAGATTTTTTACTTCCTGCAGCGTGGAATTTCAATAGAAAAGGGAGTGGAGTTGATGATTAGTGGATTTTGTCGTGATGTGGTAACTGAATTACCTTTAGAATTCGCCGCCGAAGCAACTCGTTTATTAAGTTTAAAATTAGAAGGAACTGTTGGCTAATGAATAAAACACCAATTTTAGAAATTAAAAATTTGAAAGCTGCGATAAATGATAATGAAATTTTGAAAGACTTGAATCTAAAAGTTTATAAAGGTGAAGTTCATGCAATTATGGGTCCAAATGGTTCAGGGAAGAGTACATTTTCAAAAGTCATTGGTGGCCACCCAGCTTACGAAGTTATTAGCGGGAAAGCTTTATTCAATGGAATAGATATTCTTGAGTTAGAACCCGAAGAACGCTCTCATTTAGGTATCTTTCTAGCTTTTCAATATCCAATAGAAATTCCTGGTGTTAGTAATGAGGATTTTCTAAGATTGGCTTATAATGCTAAAAGAATAGCGGATAATAAGCCAGAACTTGGTCCATTAGAATTTCTTCCTGTCATCCAAGAGAAGTTAAAAATAGTTAATATGTCCCCAGTCTTTTTAAGTCGAAACGTGAATGAAGGGTTTTCAGGGGGTGAAAAGAAACGTAATGAAATTTTACAGATGGTATTATTAAATTCCAAACTCTCAATCTTAGATGAAACTGACTCTGGCCTAGATATTGATGCATTGAAAATTGTCTCGGAAGGTATTAATACTTTTATGAATGAAGATAAAGCCATTATCTTGATAACACATTATCAACGATTATTAGATTATGTAAAACCTGATTTTGTACACGTCATGCAAAATGGTGAAATTATTAAAACTGGTACAGCAGATTTGGCGAAAGAATTAGAAATCAAAGGCTATGAATGGCTTAGATAAATTTGTAACTAAAAATAGAGCTTTTTTATAAAAGTGAACCTGAAATATACAAAAAAAACTATAATATATTTTGTTCCTGTATATTTCTTAATATTGGGTAATTTACTAAATTAGCTAGATTTTATGTACCCAGATAATTTTTATTCAAGTACGTTTACATTATTAGCGGAGGCAGAAGTCGGAAAACATTTTTATTGGAACATTGCTGGTGCTCTAGTACATGGCCAAGTTTTGGTAGTGATTTGGTTTGTGGTTGCTATTTTGTTAACTTTTTCAGCGCTTGGTACTCTTAATGCAAATCGGATTCCACATGGCTGGCAGAATTTCATGGAATCAGCATTAGATTTCATTACAGATATTGCCAAAAACCAGTTAGGTGAAAGTTTTTATCGAGAATGGATACCATTTATCGGTACATTATTTTTATTTATTTTCGGTTCAAATTGGGCAGGTGCCATTATTCCGTGGAAATTAATTAAACTTCCAGAAGGAGAATTTGCTGCGCCAACCAATGACATTAACACAACAGTAGCATTAGCGTTACTAACTTCATTTGCTTATTTTTATGCAGGTTTAAGTGAAAAAGGTCTAGGCTACTTTAAACGTTATGTTCAGCCACTTCCTCTTCTTCTACCAATTAATATTTTAGAAGACTTTACAAAACCTTTGTCACTAAGTTTCCGATTATTTGGAAATGTTTTAGCGGATGAATTAACTATTACTGTATTAACAGGTCTTGTACCATTAGTAATTCCATTACCAATTATGTTATTAGGGATTTTCGCTGGTTCAGTACAAGCGTTAATTTTCTCAACATTAGCTGCTGCCTATATTGCAGAAGCACTTGAGTAAATTATCATTTAATTAGATTTTTCTAAACTTATATTTACATTTATATTAATTAAAATTTATTATGGATTCTATCATTTCTGCTGCTTCTGTTATAGCTGCTGGTTTATCTATTGGTTTAGCTGCTATTGGGCCTGGTATTGGCCAAGGTAATGCTGCTGGTCAAGCGGTTGAAGGGATTGCCCGTCAACCTGAAGCAGAAAACAAGATTCGTGGTACTCTATTATTAAGTTTAGCCTTTATGGAGGCCTTAACGATTTATGGTCTAGTTGTAGCATTAGCATTATTATTTGCTAACCCATTCAACACATAATCTATCATCCAAAAAACATGAATAGATCGAAATAGTCTTGAATACATTAACTAGATCGATCTATTAAAAATTTTTAATTCTATAGAAGAACAGATATGTTTCATATGGTTAATTTTTCAATATTAATTTCAAATTCAGAAGTAAGTGGTCCAGGTGGATTATTTGATTTTAATGCAACTTTACCATTAGTGGCAATTCAGTTTGTTTTATTAATGTTAATTCTTAATATTATTCTATATAATCCTTTGCTCACTATTATCGAAGAGCGTAAGGAATATATTTTAAACAATCTTGCACAAGCTTCTGAGATTTTAACACAAGCAAATGAATTAACAAGTTACTATGAACAAGAACTAAATAAAGTACGCAAAGAAGGCCAGTCACTTGTTACAGAAGGCCAGAAAATTCACAAAGAACTTTTAGATGTTGAATTGGACGCTTCGCAAGTTTATTTAGATAAATTATTAGATGCTAACATAGAAGATCTTCTTAATAAACAGAAAATAGCTCTGAGTAATTTAGATAAACTTGTAGAATCTCTGCGTTACGAAATTACAAAAAAATTACGTTATTTGTAATTCAAATTTTTTGTTAAATATAACCTTTCTTTTTCATAAACGAACAGTTTACATAAAATCTCTAAAACATGGAAAATTTTAATCAAATTTTTACATTAGTTGCCGGAGGTGAAAATATTGGACTAAATCTTGATATTTTGGAAACCGGATTAATTAATGTTCTTATTTTAGTTGGTATTTTAGTTTACACTGGTAAAGATTTTTTAGGATCTTTATTAGAAGAACGTAAAACCAATATTGTACAAGGTGTTCAAGATGCCGAAGATCGTTTAAATGAGGCTAATCGACGGTTAGACGAAGCTCAGAAGCAATTAAGTCAATACAGTGTCGTTACAAATGAAATGCAAAGTCGTGCGATTGACTCAACTTTACTTCTATTTGAAGCTGATGCTGAAGCATCAAAAAAAGATTTAGCCACACGCTTTAGCAGAGCATTGGCTACTTTTCGTTTTAAAGAACGACAAGTTTTCAGTGAAATCAAACAACAGATTATCACATTAGTGCTGAAAAAAGTTTTAGCTGGCGCACAAACTTATTTCTTTAGTACAACTGAAACGGATGGATCTTCAGTAGGTCCAGAAGAAGCTTATATGTATACTGCTGGAAATGTTAAAAATTTAAAAGGAGAGTTACTATGAGTAAAGATCCTTTAACGGCAAAAATAGCAGAACCTTATGCACGTGCATTATATGATTTCTCGATTCAAGGAAATGTTATGCATGAGATTACTGCTGATTTTCGAAATTTAGAAGCTTTTCTAGCTCAAACTCCGGATTTAGTCGATTATTTAAACAATCCACTTATTGCCAAAGATCAAAAAGCAGAGCTTTTAGATAAAACTTTAAAAAAAGAAGTAAATGCCGATACTTTAAAGTTTTTAAATGTCTTAGTTGAGCGTGATAGAATTAATTTATTAGAAAGCGTAATTGAAAATTATTTAGCTTTGATATATGATTTAGCTTCAGTTAAGATCATTAACGTTACAGTAGCAGTTGAGATGAGCGGTGGTCTTGAAAGTGCTTTGTTGCGAAAACTCGAAGAGTTAACAAACGCAAGAGAAATTCGTTTAATCGTTACTGTTGATCCAAGTATTATTGCTGGAATGATAATTAAAACAAAATCACAAATAATTGATTTTTCGTATCGAAATAAATTACGACTTTTGGCAAAGCATTTAGATAGCGTACTAGAATTTTAGAAATATATTAAACTTTTTATTAACTTTTTACCTTAAAAAATAATACAATGATAAATATTCGTCCAGACGAAATTAGTAGTATTATCCGTGATCAGATCCAAAAGTATGATCAAGATGTTAAAATCGATAACGTTGGTACTGTTCTACAAATTGGTGATGGTATCGCTCGTGTATACGGTCTAGATCAAGTAATGAGTGGCGAACTTTTAGAATTTGAAGACAAAACTATAGGTATCGCACTTAACTTAGAGAATGATAATGTTGGTGTAGTATTAATGGGAACAGGCCGTCAAATTTTAGAAGGTGGTACTGTAAAAGCAACAGGTAAAATTGCGCAAATCCCAGTGGGTGACGCATTTTTAGGCCGAGTAGTAAATCCATTAGGTCTTCCAATTGATGGTAAAGGTGACATTGAGTCAGCGGAAACACGATTAATGGAAGCAATGGCACCAGGTATTATTAGTCGAAAATCTGTTTGCGAACCTTTACAAACAGGGATTACTTCAATTGACGCGATGATCCCGATTGGTCGGGGTCAACGAGAATTAATTATTGGTGATCGTCAAACTGGTAAAACGTCAATTGCGGTTGATACGATTATTAATCAAGGTTCACAAGATGTTGTATGTGTGTACGTAGGTGTTGGACAAAAAGCATCAACTGTTGCACAAGTAGTAAATGTACTTGAAGAAAAAAATGCAATGAAATACACAATTATTGTGTCAGCAAGTGCAAATGATCCTGCTACATTACAATATATCGCTCCTTATGCTGGAGCAGCATTAGCCGAATACTTCATGTATAACGGAAAAGCGACGCTTGTTATTTATGATGATTTAACAAAGCAAGCTATGGCATATCGTCAAATGTCGTTATTACTACGTCGTCCACCAGGTCGTGAAGCATATCCAGGTGATGTGTTTTATCTACACTCACGTTTGTTAGAGCGTGCAGCTAAGCTAAGTGATGCTTTAGGTGGTGGTAGTATGACAGCATTACCAATTATTGAAACACAAGCAAGTGATGTATCAGCATATATTCCAACTAATGTGATTTCAATTACAGATGGCCAGATTTTCTTATCAAATGATTTATTCAATTCTGGTATTCGCCCAGCTATTAACGTAGGTATTTCAGTATCTCGCGTAGGTTCTGCTGCTCAAACAAAAGCTATGAAAAAAGTTGCAGGTAAATTAAAGCTAGAATTAGCTCAATTTGCAGAATTAGAAGCCTTTTCTCAATTTGCTTCGGATTTAGATGATGCAACTCAAAAACAATTAGCTCGAGGTACGCGTTTACGTGAATTGTTAAAACAACCTCAGAATTCACCACTAGCTGTTTCTGAACAAATCGCATTAATTTATACAGGTATTAATGGTCAGTTAGATGATCTTGAACTTACTTCTGTTAAAGAGTACTGTGCAAGTTTATTATCTTACCTAGCTACATCTAAGAAAAAATATTACGAAATTGTTGACTCAACAAATCAATTTACAGATGAAGCTGAAACATTATTGAATGAAGCAATTACAGAATCAAAAGCTTTGTTTACTAATAAATAAATATTTAAAAATAAGTTAGTTAAAAATAATTCTAATTAACTTATTTTTAATTTTCTGCTATTTTAAAGATTTCTAAGGCATATTATCTTAATTAATCAAGAAATATTATTAAATTAAATATTTTTTAGAATCTTCACTTATAATATTATAATAGCTAACTGTTTTTTAGTTTAGTTGTAAGAAAGTCAAAAACTCATTATTTTAAATTTAAGGAATGAATTACTATGGCATTACCATGGTATCGTGTTCATACTGTTGTTTTAAATGATCCTGGAAGATTACTTGCAGTACATTTAATGCATACATCATTAGTTGCGGGTTGGGCTGGTTCAATGGCTTTATATGAATTAGCAGTATTTGATCCATCTGATCCTGTTTTAAATCCTATGTGGCGTCAAGGTATGTTTGTTATGCCATTCATGACGCGTCTTGGAATCACAGACTCTTGGGGCGGTTGGAGTGTTACGGGCGAAAGTGTTTCAAATCCAGGTATATGGAGTTTTGAAGGTGTAGCGTTGTCACACATTATTCTATCTGGTATGTGTTTTTTAGCCGCTCTTTGGCATTGGGTATATTGGGATCTAGAATTATTCCGTGACCCAAGAACGGGTGAACCGGCACTTGATTTACCAAAAATCTTTGGAATTCACTTATTTTTATCAGGCTTGTTATGTTTTGGCTTTGGTGCTTTTCATGTTACTGGGTTATTTGGACCAGGAATTTGGGTGTCAGATGCGTATGGAATTACAGGAAAAGTTCAACCAGTAGCACCATCTTGGGGTGCTGATGGATTCAATCCATTTAATGCTGGTGGAATTGCTGCACATCACATTGCGGCAGGTACTTTTGGTATTTTCGCAGGTGTATTCCATCTAACTGTTCGACCTCCACAACGTTTATATCGTGCATTACGAATGGGTAATATTGAGACAGTACTATCAAGTAGTATTGCTGCTGTTTTCTTTGCTGCCTTTGTTACATCAGGAACAATGTGGTATGGTGCAGCTGCAACACCTATTGAATTATTTGGTCCAACTCGTTACCAATGGGACAGTGGATACTTCCAACAAGAAATTGAACGTCAAGTAGAAACGTCAGTAAGTGAAGGCTTATCAGAAAGTCAAGCGTGGTCACGTATTCCAGATAAATTAGCATTCTATGATTATATTGGAAACAATCCTGCTAAAGGTGGTTTATTCCGTGCTGGCCCTATGAATAAAGGTGATGGTATCGCTGAAGCATGGTTAGGTCATCCGATTTTCCGTGATAAAGAAGGTCGAGAATTAACAGTACGTCGTATGCCAGCTTTCTTTGAAACATTCCCAGTTATTTTAGTTGATAAAGATGGTATTATTCGAGCAGATATTCCATTCCGTCGTGCCGAATCTAAATACAGTATTGAACAAGTTGGCGTAACAGTTGATTTTTACGGTGGTAAATTAAATGGTCAAACCTTTAAGGATGCTCCAACTGTTAAGAAATTTGCCAGAAAGGCACAATTGGGCGAAGTTTTTGAATTTGACCGTACAAGTTTAGAATCAGATGGTGTATTCCGTAGTAGTCCACGTGGTTGGTATACTTTTGGTCATGCTAATTTTGCCTTACTATTCTTCTTTGGCCATTTATGGCATGGTGGACGTACTATCTTCCGTGATGTATTTACTGGGATTGGAGCAGAAGTTACAGAACAAGTTGAATTTGGTGCATTCCAAAAGCTTGGTGATCGAAGTACTAAAAAACAAGGTGCTGTATAATAATTAATGGTCTTTGTTTCTTGAATTCATTTAAAATTGAAAAAGGATTAAATAATGGAAGCTTTGGTTTATACATTTCTACTTATCGGTACATTAATGGTACTATTCTTCAGTGTTTTCTTTAGAGAAACACCTCGGATTATTAAAAAGTAAAACCAATTTAATGGTTTTATTTTTTATTCTTCGTGTTCCTCAAATGGATCACGAAGATTTTTCGATGCAGGTCCAAAAGCTGTAAAAATTGAATATGAAGTAATACCTAAAAGTAAACTTGATACGAAAATTATAATGATAGTAGCTGTTTCCATGTGTAATTTATTTTACCTTTAAATTAACGCTTTAGCATTATATAACATTAGATTAAAAATATTAGTAAAAACTATTATTTTTAGTCATTACAGCCAGCTAGTAATTTGATTATTAAAATTTACGTTGAGATAATACTAGAAAGTTTAAGATTTTAAAACATATTGATAATTTTGAAATCTTTCTTACGACTAGTAAAAATGTAATTTGTTCAAAACGTAAAACGTATTTATTAAAATATAAAGAGATTTATATGGCATTAAGAACAAGATTAGGTGAGATTCTACGTCCATTAAATGCTGAATACGGTAAAGTTGCCCCTGGTTGGGGGACAACACCGATTATGGGTGTAGTTATGGTACTATTTTTAATATTCTTAGTAATTATTATTCAAATATATAATTCTTCGCTAATTATTGAAAATGTTGATGTTGATTGGAGTAATGGTATTGTATAACACTTAGAATACAAAAACAAAAATTGTAAATAATCTAAAAGACAGCACAAAGTCTTTTAGATTATCTTAAAAATTTTCTAAATTAACTTTAAGATATATGGATATTATAAGTTTAGGTTGGGCGGGTTTAATGACAATGTTTACATTTACGTTAGCGCTAGTTGTTTGGGCCCGGAATGGTTTTTAATTATTAAAACTTGATATAAATTAAATTTTTTCTTAAATATTATGGCATTCGTTCTTAAAATCTTTCCATATGCAAATGCAGAAATTGTTACAGCTGCAACAACATGTTTTTTAATGACATTATTTGGCATTTCACTGGGCTTTGCATTACTAAAAGTTCAAGGTGAATAATAAGTGTTTAATAATAATATAGTTGTTATATTATTATTAAATACTTATTGTTGAAATTTCAAACAAACATCTTAAAAGTAGAGACCTAACATATCGGGGAAAAATCTATTTATCTCGATTATAAATCCGGCTGTGAAACTTAGCCATAACGTTAACATAACAGGAGCCAATGATAAATATTTTTGGAAATTGTTCATAAAACTAATATCAATTAAAAATAACTTAATTATAAATTTAGCGAGGTGATACCGTCACTTCCTCATCTAACGCAACTAAATCACTACTAGTAAACTCTTGCCACGCTGAAACAGGCCAAATATAACCTGTTGTCATAATTTTTAAAGCTAATGGAACATTAATAATAATTTCATTCTCAGGTGGGTTTTCAGTAGTACTCACGGCTCTTAAATATTTACGCCCTACCCAACCAATCCAACCAGAGATATAAATAAAACCAAAACCTGGTAAAATAAACTCCGCCGCGTGACTCCATCGACCATCAGCAACCAAATGTGGCAAACCATCAGTTCCACATAATAATTCTGAACGACTATATTTATCGAATCGGCTCGTTGTTCTGTCTATTTGTTGTTGTAATGCTAGTGCTGGAGGTGTACCCGCTTCATAACCTTGCATACGAGTTTCTAATTTCTGGACCGTCGCAGTCAATCTCTTTTCAAAAGCTTTAGATTCACTACATTTCGTTAATCCACCAATTTCTGCTGACGCAATAGTTGGTACAAATATTAACAAAGCTGCAACAATAACTAATGTAATATTAAAACGTTTCATTTTTGTAGAATAAAAAATCATATTTTGTGGTTTAGTAAAAAATTTCATGCTTATAAGAATATGATATACTTATATCTTAGTTGAAATTTTAAACAAAAACCTACTTTTGTGTCTTACTTGTAATAAATTAAAAATTTTTTTTCCAAAGGTATTGATTTATTTGTATCTTTAAGATATAGTATATCATTGTGATGATATATTATCATCATAGGTAAATTATATGAACGTTTTGATCTTCTTTAAACCTATAAATAGTCACTAAATTATACGTATTAAGTATTAACATATTTATGAGGATTTAATATGAATCTCTTAAAAGATTTTCTTTCAATACCAAGTAATATAGATCAGGAAGCGATTTTACGCTTTTTCAATTGTCCAGATCCAAATATCTTTGCGGGTGGTGAATTTTTAAATCTTGCTCCTGTTTCGACAGAAGTATCAGTTGAGACTTTAAAAATAATTATTCGGGACTTATTGGAACGATATCAAGGAGGATTAGGATTAATAGACATTGAGAATATAATTTTCTTTATAACATTTATTAGATTTTTAACATTAGCACTTAAATATAATATTAAAACCTCTTTCTATATATCGTCTATAAGTATTATTGCAGGATTACTATGGTATATACATCTAAAAGACTTGAGACGTTTCTATGGTCCAATGCTAGGCTATAATCGTCTTACTCAAGCATTTGTTAATGACATGAATAACCAAGCTTATTTAAAAAGGGCTGCAAAGAGCTCCGCAGTCAACCCGACTACCTTGTTATGGATTAATAAAGGTCCGATAAAATTTTTTAAACAGGCTTTCATCTATTCAATTGAAAGAGACGGATATCGAATTGATCCGATTTCAATGTTAGTATCTATGCTTCCCGATGAATATAAATCTCAAGGGTCTGCAGTCTACTACAAAATCTATGAAAACCTTCTACCGAAAATTTGGAGGGGCGGTTCGAAGATTTTTAGACAAATATTCCCTTTAATAGTATATTCAAACATAGTCAGAGTAAACAAACAGTACTGCCCGTACCTTATCCGCTGGCATTGGACTTTCATAGTCATGTCTGGCGTAGTAGAAGGTGAAGTCACTAGAGTAATGTATAGACTATATACTTATATACATCGAGTACTTATACCTGCTGGTAGATTTTCTGAAGCCGCATTCTTACAAACAATCTTTACAGTCGTTATTGGAGCACAATTTCTGTATATCCTATTGGCAATGTTACATGCAGTATGTGGACAATACTTTTACCTTCCTTTTATGACAGAAAATGTAGAAATTCACATTGGTAAAAGACCGCAAAATAGCATATATAGCGGCGGATATACGTCATGGCAAGAAGGCGCTACTACACGCATGGAATATCGCATCAACAATAATATAAGATTCGAGTTTCCACGTATATGGTGGGGCTGGCTAGGTAAGCGACCCACTTTTGAAAATGTAAAAGAGCGTAAATATCGAGAGAACCGAAAAAATAAAATACGTAAGAGAAGAAATAAACGAATTAGAAAATTCATTCGAAAACTAAAAAATTGGATTTCAAGAAGCTAAAAATTTATATAAATAATTTACCTAGATAAAGTAAGTACATAATAGTATTTACTTTATCTAAACTGTATTCTCTTGTATTATAATGATGAACCTAGACCAGAGTAGGCACCATAGAAAAATAAACTAAGCATTGTAATCACTGCTAAGCCACCTACAAGACCAACTAACCATAATGGAATTCGACCAGTCCCTGTCATATGTAGAACCTCCTACTAATTTTTATTGAAATTTAATTAAAGAAATAACTTGAAAAAAGTACAGCTAGAACAAAAATTAATAGAAGTCCCCAATAAAGAGATGTTCGATTTAGTTCAACTGCTTGTTTGTTTGGATTTGGACCCGTCATAAAAATTACCTTTTGTCTATATGTTAATAATTTATCGTTGAATAAATTGCATAGATGTAATTCCCCCTAGGAAAAATACTGTGGGAACTGCTAATGCATGAATAGCTAACCAACGAAAAGTAAAAATCGGATACGCTACAGGTTGATTAATGTTATTTGTCATTTTAATTACCTTATACTAGTTTATAAACCTTTAGTTAAATCTTCTAACTCTTGTTTTGCGCTAAAACGATCGTTTACTAATGGGACTTGTTGACGATCCTGTGTAAAATATTCATTAGGACGTGGAGTTCCAAAAACATCATATGCTAGCCCTGTACTAATAAATAGCCAGCCTGACACAAAAAGTGATGGGATTGTAATACTATGAATAATCCAATAACGCACACTTGTAATAATATCCGAAAACGGACGTTCACCGGTAGATCCACCCGACATAATTATATTCTCCTATAAAAAAAGGATTGTTACTCATTCTCAAACTTAGCCAAATTCAAAGCGGGCAGGGGGAATCGAACCCCCATCATTAGCTTGGAAGGCTAAGGTTTTACCACTAAACTATGCCCGCATAATATTATTATAATTATAAGATTATGTGAGTATAAAAAGCAATAAATAAATTATAAATTTTCTAATTTTAAATCCAAAAATTTAGCTAGATCTGCTGCTTGTTTCTCTAGATCTGAGATCGAGCTTGGTTGCTGGACTGGTGTTAATGGAATTTTCCGCTTATCTTTTAAACATAAATAAATACTTCTTTGTGGGTTTAGCCCTTCAGAAATTTTTATTCCAATAGATTGGATATTTGTTAATGGATATGTCAATAAAATTTCTCGATTTCTTCCTGGAAAACCTTTTCTAATAATCTTCACAAGACTTTCCATCTTATTGTATTCATTATATCCACCACCAACATCCCAAAAGATTGTTGCGCCAATATAAATACTCAATGACAGACTTAATGTTCCATAGAACATCATAACTAAACCTTGTGGAATAAATACCAATTCTGTTGGATTAGCAAATGGCAATAAGTTAACTTTGAAATAACTCGACATTCCTGCTAGTAAGAAACTAATGCCTCCAATAGTTAAGAAAATTCCCCAAAAATAATTCCCGAACCGTCTTGATCCAACAATCCTATCCTGATGAATTTCTCCTTCCATTTTTAAAATTATGAATAAACCTTTAAATTAGCTTTATTGATTTAAATCCTAGAAATAAACCTGAAGCAAGTGCAAAACAAAACCCTATTAATAAAAAATAATCAATCGTAATTGTCATAAAATCTTTTTTATAAAAGTGAAGTTTATAAAATTTTTTCTGTGTATTAGTATATATTATATACTAATCTATATAAAAATTTTGGTTACTAAAACTTTTCATTAAAATTTTAAATATCTTAGATTATCCAAACAATCTTACTATTAATTTCATTAAATTTTAAATTAAATTTATGGCTAATTTTATTAAACCTTATAATGATGATCCATTCGTAGGACACTTAGCAACACCAATAACATCATCAGCAGTAACAAGAGCGATTCTTTCAAATTTACCAGCATATCGATTTGGTCTAACACCATTATTACGTGGTTTAGAAATCGGATTAGCTCATGGGTATTTTCTAATTGGACCGTTTACGATATTAGGGCCATTACGCAATTCAAATGTTGCTTTGTTTGCAGGATTTTTATCAACAATTGGATTAATATTAATTCTAACATTAGGATTAACGATTTATGGTATAGCAGCTTTTGGGGAAGGAAAAACAATAAACATTTCTAATTCTAATGAATTACAAACAAAAAAGGCATGGGATAATTTTAAAGGTGGCTTTTTTGTAGGAGCGTGTGGTAGTGCAGGATTTGCATTTATTTGTCTATCAAGTATTCCAACATTTTAACTTAAATTAAATTTTTTGCTAATACTAATAAATCGGTTAAGTTTTCGCCGATTTATTATATAAAAAATATATTAGATGTATACTATACCGTTAGCCATGGCTGAAACTGAAGTTAATTTACAAGAAGAGTATGAAAAAACAGAAATAAATAAGATTTTGAATTTATTAGATGATGAGTTAATTGGTTTAGTACCTGTTAAATCGAGAATTCGTGAAATTGCAGCTCTATTATTAGTTGATAAATTGAGAAAAAATGTAGGAATTACAGCAGGTAGTCCTGGTTTACATATGTCTTTTACTGGTAGTCCTGGAACTGGTAAAACAACTGTTGGTTTAAAAATGTCAGATATTTTATTTCAATTAGGTTATATTCAAAAAGGTCATTTATTGACAGTAACACGAGATGACCTAGTAGGTCAATATATTGGTCATACTGCTCCGAAGACGAAGGAAGTTCTAAAAAAGGCTATGGGCGGCGTTCTATTTATTGATGAAGCTTATTATCTATATAAACCTGATAATGAAAGAGATTATGGGTCTGAAGCAATTGAGATTTTATTACAAGTAATGGAAAATCAGCGAGAAGATTTAGTAGTAATCTTAGCAGGTTATAAAGAACCAATGGATAAATTCTATGAATCTAATCCTGGTTTATCTTCACGGATAGCTAATCATATTGATTTTCCAGATTATACTGTAGAAGAATTATTAAAAATTTCGAAAATGATGTTAGAAGAACAGCAATACGAATTAACATCAAATGCTGAAATTGCTCTTACTGATTATATTAGTTTACGAAAAGATCGTCCTTTGTTTGCAAATGCGCGTAGCGTAAAAAACGCTTTAGATCGAGCTAGAATGCGTCAAGCTAATAGAATTTTCGATAGTCGTGGTCAAATTTTAACGAAAAAGGAATTGGTTAATATAGAAGCAGAGGATATTTTACAGAGTACAGTTTTTGATTAAGTTAAATAAACAAAACTATGAGTTTATTAATTTTTGGTGGAACCGGG
>Ga0163111_10001607_pt1 | contig 14034 bp, 10 predicted proteins | sample CRUFie1St18metaG_FD_109645 | JGI IMG/M metagenome (GOLD analysis project Ga0163111, IMG submission 109645) | Marine microbial communities from the Costa Rica Dome - CRUD Field 142mm St18 metaG | ecosystem: Environmental > Aquatic > Marine > Oceanic > Photic zone | place: Costa Rica: the Eastern...
ATGCTCTTGCTGCCATTCGCGGAAATCCAGCGCGCCTCCGCGATGGCTCAGCCAGCGCATGATGACGCGGTTTTTACCAATCACCTGTTGGCGGTAAATCCCCAGATTGTGGCGTTCTTTATGTGGGCCTTTGGTGATCACTAAGGGCCAGGTGATGAGCGGGCCGGCGTCGCCGGGCCAGCAATGCTGTACCGGGATTTTCGACAGATCAACGTCATCGCCGTCGATCACGACTTCCTGGCACGCCGCTTTTTTAACTTCTTTCGGGCCCATGGCCAGCACTTTTCTGAAGATCGGCAGTTTCGACCAGGCGTCTTTGAGGCCTTTCGGTGGTTCGGGCTCTTTCAGAAATGCGAGCAGTTTGCCGACTTCACGGAGAGCTTCGGTGGATTCTTCGCCCATTCCCAGTGCGACACGCTCAGGTGTCCCAAACAGATTCGCGAGCACAGGCATGTCATAGCCTTTCGGGTTCTCGAACAGAAGTGCCGGGCCTTTTGCCCGCAGCACGCGGTCGGCCAGCTCGGTCATTTCGAGGTGGGGGTCAACGGGCTCTTTTACCCGGACCAGCTCACCGCGTTTTTCCAGCTTCCTGATAAAGTCGCGCAGGTCTGCGTATTTCACTGAACTGTCTCGCTCTCTGTCTTTGGGCGAGCATTCTAACAGCTTCGTTTCGGGGTTGATCAAGGGATATGGCGGGGCTAAGGCAGGCCGGCACCCGTAAAGGGTGCCGGAGGCTGTGTCAGAACGCCCAGAAATGGTCGAAATCAGGGTAGATGCCGGCTTCTTTCTGCGACTCTTCCCGCCAGAAGTTACCCTTAGCAGGCTCCGCGTGGAAGTCAGCCGCTTCAGGGTCAGGAGACTGCACGCTGGTGGGTTTACGCCCGGCGATCATCTGATCCATGCCGTCAGGGACGCCGTCTTCGTCGCGGTCAAAGGCGAGACGCTGACCACTGCCGGGAGGCGCACAGGTAAAGGTCAGGCTGTTGCCGGGAAGGAAGGTGCTCCAGCGCAGGCGGTTAAAGCTGCTGGTGTTGCCTGCTGCGTCTTCGAATACGCCTGCATGGGTAAAGCGCCAGGCCTGTGGTTCGCCACCACTGACGCCACGGACGATCAGGTCGCATTTCTGCTTGCGCAGGCTGGTATCTGTGGTGTGTGCGAGTGCCTGTTGCATCATCAGCGCGACCAGATCGGCATCACTCTGTGACGCCAGATTGAATGTCGCCTGCTGACCCACCACCGGAGCGAGACCGGTCGGAATCTGCGTTACATACTCCATCACTTCCGGAATATCCGGCGTATCGACGTGGAACACGTTCAGCGACAGGAAGTTTTCGAGCGTATCAATGGCACCGTCGTGTGAAAGACCATAGCCCGTAACCTGATCGCCCATATCTCGGGCGGTTGAGGTATTTTCGCGCAACTTGAGACCAAACATCCCGACCCGCGTATACACGTTCCGCAGGTGCGCCACTTTCATATCCTGTGTGGTTTCTGTGCCTTCGAAACTCATCAGGGTAGAGGTGCCGAAACGTTCAATTTCCGGGTCGACCTGGTGGCAGTCGTTGCAGGTGATCATAGCAACATTGCCGGTATTTTCAGCTTCGAACCCGGTGGTTTTCTGGTTGAAGTAGATGTCGGCCCCAAACGCTGCATCCTCTGTCAGAGTGTCATCAAGATTGCGGTTCGGGTTCGGGGGATAGCGCATCTGCAGCACGAAGTCGGCAAACTTGTTCAGCTCGTCTTCGGTGGGTTCTTCGGCGCGTCCAAGCAGCTCAGTAAAGGCACCACGGAATTCCTTAAAGGCTGCATGTTCCAGTGATTCTCCGCCCGTCCGGTAGGCACCCGTGCGGTCGCCACGCCAGTGCTGCGGTCCCTGAAAGTCCATGCCACGCAGTGACTGGGTGATCATCGGCCCTTTGAGCGGGTGGTGCACCGGCAGTGCGTTCATTTCCATAAAGAAGTTCACATAGCCCCGTGGGTTGCGGGTGGTTGAACCGTCCGGATTGCCCAGCTCCCAGGCGATACCATCCATGTCACCAAAAAGGTGACATGAGCCGCACGAAGAGTCACCACGGCCGGAGCTGAAGCGGGCATCATAGAGGAAGGGACGGCCTTCGGTGATAAATGCCGGCTCCGGGTTATACATAGCGATGCTCTGGGTTTCGCGGCGCTCGCTGATATCGATGACGGCCACCGCGTTGTTGAAACGCGTCAGCACGTACATGCGGTCACGGGCTTCGTCCAGTGCGATCCCTGCCGGGCCGCCGCCAGAGACTTCGATGTGGTTCGCTTCAGAAGGGGTAAAGTTACCGTCTTCCAGCTCGCGCGTATCAAAAACACCCACCTTGGATGAGCTGTATGCCGTGACGTACAGGGTCTCGCCAGTGCTGTCGATCGCCATTTCAAGTGGCATGGCTAACGAGCGGGCATTTTCCGACGGCGAGCCATCCGGGTTACTGTCGCTCAGGTGGCTGTTCAGATCCCGGGGAAGTACTTTTCCGTCCTTAATCACCGTAATCTGGTTGCGGATAAAGCGCCCGCGCAGTGTCTGTTTGTCACTGTGGTGGCCGTGGCCTTCGTATTGCAGCTCGTTGCGGGCATCCATGTTGCTGACGTACACAGCGCCATTGGCTGGGTTTACCGCAAGGTTAAACAGGGCATTACCAACGCCACTGTACTGGCCTGTCGCTTCAGGATCGGCTGCCATCGCATCAATTGTGAATACGTCGTAGTCGGGCAGATCAAAGTAGATCTGGTGGTCCCACCGGGTGCCATAAACATCGCGCCAGTGTTTACCGTCATACTTCACGATCACACCAGTGTTCGGCGCGACAATACCGTCGACATCGGTATTCGGGCCAGGTTTGCCGTTGAGGGTGCTGGTGGCGCCCCAGGTGCGGTAGTTGTGGGCGGCGGTCGTGGTCTGGTTGCCCGATTTATAGATAGCCGCGTAAACGGTTCTGCCGTCTGGCGTAACTGCCAACCCCCGGGGGGCCATGCCGAACAGCGTAATGACCTTTTCAACATCGGCACTGGCGGCGTCGAAGACCCAGACATCGGCACGGTCAGTCCCGGGTGTCATGGCGTCCAGCTCTGAAGGTGAGTGCTGGCCGCGATGGGCCGAGGTAACAAACGCGCGGGCCTTGTTATGCCCGGCAAAAACGATGTCCTGGGGCTCATCGCCGACGTGCAGTGTTTTCTTCACATACGGAATGGGGGCATCGAGCTTTACCACGCTGACGTTATCGGACAGGTGGTTGACGACCCAGGCTTCGTTGTCGTTGCGCAGTGCCACGGCGACGGGTTCCAGCCCTACCGCGACGCTGTGTAGCAGCGAAGGTGTGGTTCCGCTGACGTCAAATATCTCCAGACGACCGTCAGGGGTGTTCAGGGCGTACAGGCGGGTCTTGTCAGAGTTCAGTACCAGCGGCCGTACCTGTCCACTTTCGAAGTGGGTGTAAGAGCCCTGCACTTTGATATCAATCGTGCCCTCGGTGCTGCCATCGAGGTTATCGCTGACGCTGAACACGACGCGGTCATAGCCGGTGTAGTCTGTGTCAGGGATATAGCGCACGTTCGGTGGAGTCCCCTCGATGCGGCCGTGCAACGGCGCTTTGCTGATGGTCCAGATCAGGTTGTTATCAGGCTCACCCTCCGGCGTCACATGCTTCGCCCGGAAATCGATCGGGATTGCCTGATTGCGGAATGTGGTCACTCCGTAAGATTTTGCCTGCGGCACCTGGAAAGGGTCGATATGGGCCTTGCCGCCAATAAAGTCGGCGACAAACTGAAGCTTCAGTACCTGCTCCAGACTGCCCTGCCAGGCATCGCCGTTTGCTGTTCCTGAACCGGATACCGAGGCTTGTGAAAGACCGGACGCTAGAATGCCGGCTCCGCAGGCGAGAGACAGTAAGGCCCTCCGCCACTGGGATTGATAGATCATGGTCGCACCTGTCGAAATTGTTGTTATTTTTGCCTGAGGGTAAAGAGGCCAGAGGAATGTGACCATAGTCACAATTTCACTTGGCAGCTAAGAACACATCACAGAGTCATTCTGGCGCGTAGGGTAGTGTCCTGGCATGAGACTTAATCGGGCTCAGTGTTGTGACGTCACGCGCTGAGTACTTTATAATCGCTGCTTTTGTGACAGGAACTGACATGCAGGCCCGACGCTGTTTACGAATCGCCGCTATTGCCGGGTTTTCCGGTGTGGCTTTTGGGGCTTTCGGAGCCCATGGTCTGAAGGGTGTTATTGCCCCTGAACTGATGGCTGCGTATCAGACTGCGGTGTTGTACCACCTTGTGCATGCGGTGGTCCTGCTGGCGCTGTCAGCCTGGCTGTTTGTCCGCCCGGCGAGCTGGATCAGGCGCAGTGCCTGGATGATGACCATCGGACTGCTGCTTTTCAGTGGCAGCCTGTACGCGATGGCTCTGACGGGTGAGAAAGCTCTGGGCATCATTACGCCGTTTGGTGGGGTGAGCTGGCTGGTAGGTTGGTCATTTCTGTTGCTGGCAGCCTTCCGTCTGCCTGAATCTGAATCCTGAGTAGGAACGTTAAGTGTCAGAACACGAAGAAAATAACGCCCCGGCAAACGACAAACCGGAATATCGCCGTGGCATCAAGAGCTTTGTTATCCGTGCGGGTCGTCTGACCAAAGGTCAGGAAGGTGCGCTTGAGCGCCAGTGGCCGGTGATGGGACTGGAACTGCAACAGGGCCCGATTAATCCTGTTACTGTGTTTGGCCGGGACAGTCACGTAGTGCTGGAAATCGGTTATGGCATGGGACAGTCACTGGTGAAAATGGCTGAAGCAGCCCCGGAAAAAGATTTTATTGGTGTTGAGGTTCATCTGCCGGGTGTCGGTTCTCTGCTGAACCTTGCAGAAGAAGCCGGTGTCACAAACCTGCGGACTTACAAAGAAGATGCCATTGAGGTCCTGAAACTGATTCCGGACAACAGTATCGACACAGTGCAGCTGTTCTTCCCGGACCCGTGGCACAAGAAAAAGCATCATAAGCGCCGGATTGTTCAGGGAGAATTCGCACAGACGCTGCGCCGGATCCTGAAACCCGGTGGCGTTTTCCATATGGCGACCGACTGGGAAAACTACGCGGAGCATATGATGGAAGTGATGGAAGTGCAGGACGGATATGAAAACGTCGCTGGCAAAAATGAATATATGCCGCGCCCGGAGCATCGTCCGCTCACGAAATTCGAAAACCGTGGCAAGTTACGTGGCCATGGTGTCTGGGACTTAATGTTCCGCAAGGTATAAGTACAGGCAGATGCCCACTCAATGGGTTCCGGGTGTCTGCGACTGAATGCATAGAGGAAACTGAAAATGCAAAAGAAAGATAAAGAAAAAGTATTTGGTGGCGAATGGTCTGAAGCACAGCTGCGTGAATTCCTGACCGCAGAAAGCTATGACGGCTCAGATAACGATTATATCGCTGCCATCCGTGCCTACCGTCACATGGTACCTGAGACCTTCGCAGACTATGTTTCTCTGTTTAAAGAAGAAGGCCATAACCTTCAGGCGAAAAATGCCGAAGGCAAAACCATTCTCGATACAGTAGCCAGTCATACTCAGGGGCAGGCTTACGCTGACATCCTGCGTTCTGCCGGCGCCTGAGGGACTTCCTATGTCTGCCCGTATTCTGCTTGGTGGCATTCTTCCGGTCGTGATTGCTCTCCAGGGTTGCAGCCGCACGGAAGATTCTGATCCGGTTTCGCTGGTATCAGATGATGTTGAGTATTTCGATTTGTCGGCCTACGAAAATGCGGAAGCGGATACGGACAGAAATTCTATCAGTGGTACCTGGGTTGGCAGCTGGCGTTATCGCTCGGATTACGAAGATCCCGGTGAAAGTGCGCTGTCAGGTTCGCCGGAATTCTTTGCCCGTCTGGATATTATGATTATCCGCAGCACGGCGGATGGTTATGAAATTTCTAATTGTAATGTAAGTGATAAAAGTGGGAAATTCGTCACGGCGACTCTGAATGAAGGGTACCTGACGTCGGGTCGCGGCCAGTTCAATATTTCCGCAGACAACCGCCTCTATCCACCTGAAGTTACCCTGGAAGGCATCAGTAATATTTACGATGTGCGCTTTGCAACTACCGCAGAAGGTGAGTTCCTGAAGGTCAGTGATTCGACGGCGCCAATTGGTAACTATACGGCCGACTGGTCCGGGGATGACAATAACTTCTCGGGCGACATTTATTGCGCTCAACTGGATAATCTTCAGGGCGGTACCGAGCACAGATTCAGTTTCGGCAGTGATGATGGTACGCATTTTACGATGACTCAGCGGCCGCTGATCTCGGACTTCGATGTACAGATAAACGACGCTTTAAATGAACTGAAGTATGAGCGTAATGCCGGTGCAGGAGAGTACCAGTTAGGACTCTACGATGTTGATACATCGGGCTTTACGTTTGATTTCAGTACCAGTGCTGATTCTGTCACCACACGGACTTCGGTCGGACAGGGCACAGTCACCATACCGTTACCATAAAAAAAACCGCCCGGATGGGCGGTTTTTTTATCCCGGAGAATTACTCAGACAGATCGGCTGTCAGATCTTTTACCCCGGCTTCTTTCAGCAGTGAGTCCACCAGTGGTGCCATAGCTCTGTGCTTCAGGGCACTGTTAACCAGCGACTCCGGCAGGCTCTGGCTGCTGGACTGAGCATCGCTGTGCATGATGCCATTACCGTTGATGTCGCCCATTTTTGCCAGACCATCAATAGAAACGATTTTCATACCTTCAATGTTTTCCAGTGGTTTAACGCTTTCGCGAACAATCGCTGGCAGGTGCTCGTGCAGGCTCAGTACACGTTTCAGTGCAATCTGGGCTTCACTGAGGCTATTAAGTGCTTCATTCATCAGACGCTGACCTTCAGCATCCACGGCATATTTTTCACGGTCTGCATCAACCTTAATACGAATGGCATCGGCTTCTGCATTGGCCTGCATCCGTAATGCTTCGGCTTTGTCTTCGGCTGCGAGTTTCTCCGCTTCCGCAGCAATCCGGACGCTGGTCGCCTGACGTTCTGCTTCTTTCGTTGCTTCAATCAGTTCGATGGCCTTATCACGCTCGGCAGCTTCAACCTGCTTGGCGGTGATGACCTTTTCTTCAGCTGTTGCGGCTTCAGCACGGGCTTCGTTCGCCAGCTTGTCCGCCATTGACTGCTCTTTCGATTTTTCAGCAACGGCAATGGCACGTTCCTGTTCGGCAATTTCGAGCAGTTTATGCTTGGCAATTTCGCGTTCTTCAAGCACGCGTTCACGCTCAATTTCCTGCTCACGCAGGCGACGGTCTTTTTCAATTTCAAGCAGGCGGGTGGCCTGTTCTGCCGCGATCCGTGATTCGTCGACCTCACGGCCTGCTACAATTTCAGCCTGCTTTGCCGCACGATCCTGAGTGGCGCGTTCTTTGGCAATGCTGGACTGCTGCTCAGCTTCGCGGGTAGCAATTTCCCGCTCCTGCTCCATCTGGGCGTAACGGGTTTCACGGGAAATTTCCAGACGCTGGCGCTCTGCTTCGAGGTTTTTCTGCTCGATCATAACGCGTGTTTCCTGCTCGACTTCGTTCACCTCTTTACGGCGGGCTTCGATCGAGCGGGTCATGCGTGCCAGACCTTCGGCGTCAAACACGTTATCCGGCGAGAAAAACTCTCGAGGTGTCTGGTCCAGGCCAGTCAAAGACACGGATTCAAGTTCGAGACCGTTTTTCAGCAGGTCTTCACTGACCACCTGTTGCACTTTCTGTACAAACTGACTGCGCTGTTCATGCAGCTCAGCCATTTCCATTTCGGCAGCCACCGATCGCAGCGCATCAACGAACTTACCTTCGATCATTTCTTTCAGTTCGTTAGGATCGAGTGTCCGGGTACCGAGTGTCTGAGCGGCGTTGGCAATAGCATCCGCATCTGGTTTTACGCGCAGATAGAATTCGGCAAGTACGTCGACACGCATCCGGTCTTTGGTAATCAGCGCTTGTTGTTCTTTGCGGGATACCGCCAGGCGCAGAGTATTCATATTGACCGGGATGATTTCATGCAGAACAGGCAGCACGATTGCGCCGCCGTTCATAATAATTTTCTGACCGCCCATACCGGTACGGACAAAAGAACGCTCTTTCGATGAGCGGGTATAAAGTGAAGAAAAAACCAGTCCGATAACGAGCAGTGCTATCAGGATGGCCACTGAAATAAAAATGGTAAATGCCATTAGAAAATCTCCCTTGGCGTAATTTCCCTGAATTCTTAAGCAGATTTCAGTCGGTTAAATTCTGGTTTCCGGCTGGAATACCAAAAAATGTACTGCCTTGCTGACGTACCAGCAGCAATTGTTCACCCTGCGAAAACTCGGCGTCTGTATCTGGCTCTACCATGACGTAATGGGTAGTGCCAAAGCGGTCACGAAAGCGGGCTTCTGCGGCACTCCCGCGTGACGAGGTGCCGAGCGTGATGGTCACCACCTGACCAATAAAATCCTTTTTATTAATCGCCTGAGTTTCGTCCTTAATCACCAGCTTACCCAGAACTCCGCCCAACATCCGGGTCGCCGGCAAAGAAACCGCGAGTGCGGGAATGCTGGCAAGTATCGCTGGCAGCATCCAGTTGATGCTGTCATTCAGAATGTGCTGCAACGTAAAGCCGGTGACACCGAATGAGGTCAGAAAGATGATCAGCAGGATCAGAACCGGAACCTGCCCCACCCTGAGCCAGGCCAGCACACGGCTGACGCTGTTGGGTGTGGAAATATCGGTATCCAGTTCGATGTCTGGCACCAGGTTTTCCAGAACTTCAGAAAACCCGGCGCCGATCAGTACCAATACACCTTCCAGTATGGCGATAAACAACATCACCAGCAGCGCAACGGCAAAGGGGATGTTCTCGGCAGCGAAGAAGAAGTCCATCAGTTATCCGCTTCTGTTTTCATACGCGCAAGGCGTTCCTGAATCCGGTTGCTACGGGCAAGTTGCTCCAGCTCTGCCAGCTTGCCATCGTCGGAGTGGGTAATGCCGGGGGCGCCTGCTTTGTTCATAACGCGGTTGAATGCTGCAGTGGCCTTGTCGACGTCACCTGCAACATCGCGACTGGTAGCAGCCGCTGCGCCATTGCCTCCCTGTGAGTGGTGAGCGGCAGCTTTACGGAAGGTCGTCAGTGACTCTTCCATTTCGCGCTTTTTCGCCTGCAAGGCCTGGATGTAGCTGTTGAGTTCGGTGATTTCAGCGTCGCTGTCGGCAATGCTTTTCTCAATCACCGGGATCATGGCTTCGATATCCATCTGCCGCGATATAGCGGCTTCTGCCAGATCATCGCGCTTTTCTTTTACCGCGATTTCAATCTGCGCCTGCAGCTCTGCATGACGGGTGTTCTCTGTGTTCAGCGTTTTCGTGCTCATATAGCGTGCTGCTTCGGTTTTACCCAGTTGCGCACGGACATCGGTAATGGCCTGATCAATTTCGCGGACGGCCTCTTCCATCACCATTTCTGGCGCGGCATTTTCCAGGCTGTCTACGAGTGTATTGGCGGACGCTGAGATAAGTCGTCCAATCCGGGTCAGTAGTCCTTCAGTCATGATTTACTCCTTGGTTAGCACGGCTGTCAGCCGCTGAAGATCACACAGCAGAGCGTCTCGGTCTGAGATGTCGGACAGCGGTGTCATCATGGTGCCACCCGAGCCCTGCAACAGCAGTGGCAGAAGGCGACGGATAAAGTCGGAAGAAGCAGAAATGAGACCTGCTTCCAGAGATTGGGTCTGATTATCCTGTTGATGGGATTGCAGCAGCGCAGCGCTGTCGGTCAGAAAATCGAGGCTGGCGTCGATGACAGCGCTGCGACCGTCGTGATGTTCGTGCAGACGAGCCCGCAATGGCGCGAGTGTGTCTGATGCACTGATAAACGCCCGTGCAAACGATTCGGTGCCCACGGATTCCCTGGCCATAGCGATCAGCTCCCGGACCTTTTCACTCTGGGTCACGGCGCCGTTCTGACGTATCTCCATCAGATAGGCGTAATCTTCCTCGGAGAGGCGTACGCTGATGGACTGACTCTTACTGATCATATCTGTGCTTCCTGCCTTTGTGCATACAAATGTATACACAGTAATTGAACAGGTCAAACATGAAGCATAAAAAAAACCGCCCGGATGGGCGGTTTTTTGTCTGACGCCTGTCAGAAATTACGAGCCGAAGGGCCAGTAATAGTTAAAGTCAGGGAAGCGGCCTTTGCGTTTCATCGCGGCTTCACGGTCATAACCATTGCCCTCTGCAGGCACCATTTCATCACGCTCTGGTGGAGCATTCGGGTCCATGGGTGCAATGCTGGTGTAGGCCCGGCCGTCAGTCAGTGCATCGCTGGCGTTCAGTTCGCCATCTTCATCGCGGTCGAGGGCGATACGCATACCGCTGCCCGGAGGTGCACAGGTGAAGGTCAGGCTATTGCCGGCTTCCAGGCTCAGGTCGTGGAGATCGGTCAGGGTCGTTGTATCGCCATCGTCTCCACGGAAGCGACCAGTTTCCAGCATGATCCAGCCGCGGGCTTCATCGTCGATAACGCCTTGTGCAATCAGATCGCACTGCGGCTTGTTCGGGCCGCCCGGCAGCGTGTGTGCCAGTGCCTGCTGTACCATCAGAGTCAGGAGTGACTGTTGCCCCTGCTCGTCCGGCGAGAGCGTGACCTGCTGACCCACGACAGGCGCCAGTCCGGTCGGTACCTGGGTGACGAATTCGAACACGCTATCAACATCTTCTGGCTCTACGTGGAAGACAGAGACAGTCAGGAAGGTTTCCATCGTATCCACCGCGCCATCGTGTGACAGCCCGTAGCCAGTCACCTGATCGCCCATGAATTTACTGGTAGAGGTTTTCTCCCGGAAGGTCTGACCAAACATGCCGATACGGGTGTAGACGTTACGCAAGTGCGGAATTTTGAAATCCTGCGGGTTTTCAGTGCCTTCGAAGCTCATCAGGGTGTTGGTACCAAAACGTTCGATATCCATTTCAACTTCGTGGCAGTGATTACAGGTCTGCTTGGCGATGTCATTTTTCGATTTAAAACCGGTGGTTTTTTCATTGAAATACACATCGGCCCCGGCGGCTGCTTTGGCGGTCAGCGTATCATCGAGATTCCGGTTCGGGTTCGGTGGATAACGCAGCTGCAGAGCGAAATCTGCAAATTTATTCATCGCATCTTCGTCAGGTTGTTCATGACGACCCAGCAGTTCGGTGAAGGCACCGCGGAATTCTTTAAAGGCGACTTTTTCCAGTGACTCACCATTTTCCCGGTAAGCGCCAGTGCGGTCGCCACGCCAGTGCAGTGGCCCCTGGAATTCCATGCCTCTGAATGATTGCGTCAGCATCGGGCCTTTCAGTGGGTGATGTACACGCAATGCGTTCAGTTTTACGAAAGCATCCGCATAGTCGCGTGGGTTTTCTGTCCAGTTCATATCCGGATTGCCGAGCTCCCAGGCAAGACCATCCATATCACCGAACAGGTGACAGGAACCACAGGACGAGTCTCCACGTCCGGAGCTGAAGCGGGCGTCGTACAGGAAGGGGCGCCCTTCTGTAATAAAGTCCGGCTCAGGGTTATACATAGCAACACTGGCGATTTCTTCGCGGGCTGCGAGATCGACCACAGCAACAGAGTTATTAAAGCGTGTCAGCACATACATACGGTTGCGGCTTTCGTCCATTGCGATCCCCGCAGGGCCACCGCCTGAGACTTCAATATGGTCATTTTCAGAGGTGGTGAAGTTTCCGCTCTCCAGTTCGCGGGCATTAAAAATCCCTACTTTGGATGAACTGTAGGCCGCCACATATAAGGTTTCGCCTGTACTGTTCAGTACCATCTGCAGCGGCATTGCCAGTGAGCGTGCATTGTCGTCAGCAGAGCCGTCCGGGCGCGAATCATCCAGGTGGGTATTCAGATCGCGTGGCATTACGTTGTCACCGTCGATCACGGTAATCTGATTTTTAATAAAGCGTCCGCGCAGGGTCTGAATATCACTGCGGATGCCGTGGCCTTCAAATTTCAGCTCGTTACGGGCGTCCATGTTAGAGACGTACACTTTGCCGTTGGCTGGATTGACGGTCATATTGAACAGGGCATTACCAACCCCGGAATGACGCTTGATGACTTGCGGCGACGATGCCATCGCATCAATCTCAAATACGTCGTAGTCGGGCAGATCAAAATAGATCTGACGGTTCCAGTTGGTGCCGTACTGATCACGCCAGTCGTCGCCATCGTATTTTACGATAACACCAGAGTTGGGCGCTTCGACACCACCGGCATCCGTGGTTGGACCAGGCTTACCATTAATGGTGCTGGTCGGACCCCAGAGTCGGTAGTTGTGGGCGGCGATGGTGGTCTGATTACCGGATTTATAAATGGCTGCATAGACCTTACTGCCTCCCGGGCTGACGGCCAGAGCGCGGGGCGCCATACCAAACATACTGACGACTTTTTCGGGGGTATGACTGTCGGATGTGGCATCGAACACCCAGACGTCAGCACGGTCGGCCCCCGGCGTGGTTGCCTCCAGATCTGATGGTGAGTGCTGACCACGATGCGCCGTAGTAATAAAGGCGCGGGATTTATTGGCACCAGCAAAAACGATGTCCTGAGGTTCGTCACCGACCTGGAGCGTGCGAACTACACGAGGTACGGAAGCAGCCAGATCAACCACACTGATGTTGTCTGACAGTGTATTGACCACCCAGGCTTCGCTGTCGTTGCGCAGTGCGATGGCTACCGGTTCAAGACCGACAGGTACCGAATGCAGTAACTCCGGCAACGCGCCGCTGACATCAAATATCTCAAGACGGCCATCGGGAGTATTCAGGGCGTAAAGGCGGGTCTGGTCTGAGTTCAGCGCCAATGGACGTACCTGCCCGCTTTCAAAGGCAGTGAATGACCCCTGAACTTTAATATCAATCGTGCCTTCGGTGCTGCCGTCGCTACCGTCATCCACGTTAAACACCACGCGGTCAAATCCGGTGTAGCCCGCATCCGGAGTGTAGGTCATATTCGGTGGTGTACCTTCCAGCGTGCCGTGCATCGGCAGGCTGACGACGGACCAGCTCAGATTGTTGTCCGGATTCCCGTCAGCATCGAGATGCTTAGCGCGGAAGTCGAACTCAATCGGCCGGTCACGGAAGGTGGTCAGCGCGTGTGATTTTGCCTGAGGGATAAGAAACGGACGTATGTTGTTCTGTTCGTTGATCGCATTGGCGGCAAAGGAAAAACTGAGAAAAAACTCAGCCGTTGCCTGCCACAGATCACCGTTGGTTGTTCCGGGGCCGGTAACATCAGCCTGTGCTGGTGTGGCGGTTGCCAGACCTGCACTGATGACTGACGCCAGCAGTCCCTGCTTCCAGCGTGGGGATGGTTTCATGGTCGCACCTGTCTACGTGTTATTTTTATTGTTTTCGCCCGTCGCTGAACGATTTCCCGCTGCACAGCTCAGACATAAAGGGCTCAGAGTAAGCCGCATTTAAATGCGGTATAAAGCACATTTACAGAGGTTGGCGTGTGCAGTTACATAGACTGGTGTTGTATGGCCAGCGACAGGATAAAAACGCCAGTTATGTCCATAATTAACCGATAATAATTTCGCATCAGGATCTACATGTATGACTCAACCGCTCCGAACGCTTTACCCGGCGACCGAACCCTACGCAACGGGCATGCTGGACACCGCCGATGGACATTCCGTTTACTGGGAGCGTGTCGGCACGCCGGGTGCGAAACCTGCGGTATTTCTCCATGGAGGTCCGGGTGGCGGTTGTACGCCTGATCATCGTCGCCTGTTCGATCCTGAGCGATACGACGTTCTGCTGTTCGACCAGCGTGGCTGTGGGCGCTCGCTGCCGCATGCGTGCCTTGAGAACAACACGACGTGGGATCTGGTGGCAGACATTGAACGCCTGCGGGAGATGTGTGGTGTAGACAAATGGCAGGTATTTGGCGGTTCGTGGGGATCGACGCTGGCATTGGCATACAGTGAAACGCACCC
>Ga0163111_10001608_pt1 | contig 14034 bp, 18 predicted proteins | sample CRUFie1St18metaG_FD_109645 | JGI IMG/M metagenome (GOLD analysis project Ga0163111, IMG submission 109645) | Marine microbial communities from the Costa Rica Dome - CRUD Field 142mm St18 metaG | ecosystem: Environmental > Aquatic > Marine > Oceanic > Photic zone | place: Costa Rica: the Eastern...
TAGGTAGTAACACTAATAGATACCAAAACATATACGCAAATAATTATTATGGTGATGGAACTAATCTAACTAATATTCCATTTGCTGGTATTACTGGTGTAAGCATTGATTATACTTCAAATGTAATAACAAACAAACCTACTATTCCTACACAGGTAAGTGATTTAACAAACGACAGTAATTTTATAAGTGATATCACAGGCCAAAACTTAGAGAATCTAAGTGATATAACAATTACTAATTTACAAACAGACCAAATTTTAAAATGGAATGGTAGTGCTTGGGTTAACAGTGTTGCTGGTGGACAAGTTGGCAACTTTACTCTAAGCAACAGTGTAATTGCTACTGACGATAGTTCAGTAATTATATTACAACAACCTGTAACAATGCAGAGTGATGCTGAAGTTGATGGCAATTTACAAGTAGACGGTGCTTTGAATGTAAACGGTACACTTACTGCTAACAGTTTTAACAGTGCCGGAACAGGTGTTCCTACAATTGATAGTGCTAGTTCAATAGAATTAAAGGCACAAGACCAAGTTAGGATTTCTAGCAGTCCTCTGAGAATGGCTAGCTTCACAACTACACAAAGAGACGCTCTAACATCTGCTAATGGAGATATGATTTATAATACAAGCACAGGTAAGTTTCAAGGTTATGCCGCAGGAAATTGGGTAGATTTACACTAGGAGCGAGCAATGAGTGAAAAAGAATATGTAGTCACTCTAAACAAAGGTGTAGACTACACACAATTTAATCAAGAAATGATAGCTTCAACTGGAGCTGGAGATATTCCTAATAGGACTGTAGACATTGCGGATGCTAGGCCATTATCAACTAGGAATACACATTATGCTCTTACGCAAGAAGAAGCTGAAACATTACGGAATGACAATAGAGTTACTGATGTACAATTACGTCCTGAAGATAGAGATGACGTTGAGATAGAACTTACAGCAACACAAACTGCTAATTTTAATAAATCCTCTTCCGATACAGGTGACTATAGAGACTGGGGTAAGATTAGACATTCTTTTGTAGAAAACCTTTACGGAACATCTAGTTCGTTAGGTGTTGACGCCTACGATAGACCTTATTCTATGGACGGTACTGGAGTTGACATTGTTATACAAGATAGTGGCTTACAAGTTGATCATCCTGAATTCTTAGACGCAAACGGAAATAGTAGAGTACAACTAATTGATTGGTATGACGAATCTGGAATTGCTGGGACACAAAGTTCAAGCCATTATAGAGACTATGACGGTCATGGTACTCATTGTGCTGGCACAGCTACAGGACTAAATTTTGGCTGGGCTCCTAATGCTAGAGTATTTTCAGTCAAAGTAGGTGGTTTAGAAGGCAGTGGAGATTTCGGCGGAATAAGCGTATCTAGATGTTTTGATGTTATCAAAGGTTGGCACGAAAATAAACCAGTAGACCCTAAAACTGGTTTAAAGCGTCCTACTATTATTAATGCCAGTTGGGGATACAGCGCAGGATTTAGTTCTGGGGCTGGAATCACAAGTATAAACTACAGAGGTACGACATATAGTTCTAGTAATGACCCTAGTTTTGCCGCAACACCAACAACTCATATGATAAACACATATGGATTTCAAAGATATCAGACAAGTTTTAGTGTTTACAGATTTCCTGTCAGAATAGCATCGGTAGATGCCGACGTAGAAGATTTAGTGGATGCTGGTGTACATGTTTGTATTGCCGCAGGTAATAATAGATTCAAAGCTGATACAGCAGTTGGTCCTGATTATGATAATGTCGTGTTTTATAGCAGTAGCAGTAATAACTATTACCATCGTGGAAGTTCTCCTTTTGATGAAGGTGCCAATATGGTTGGATGTGTTGATAGTACTCCAGATAATGCTACTACCGAAAGGAAAAAAGATTTCAGTACAACAGGGCCAGGCGTGAGTATTTTTGCCGCAGGGACTAACATTATAAGTTCTAGTAGCACTACAACAAGATTTGGCAATACACCTTACTTTGGAAATTCTAGTTTCAAACAAACTAACATTAGTGGGACTTCAATGGCTTCCCCGCAAGTGTGTGGAGTTGGTGCTTTGTATCTACAAGCTGATCCTAGTCTTACTCCTGCTCAGCTGAAAAAGAAATTAGAAGAAGATTCCCTACCAGCGATGAAAGATGAATCTAATCCTACAAATTATAATGACTTGACTGATATATGTGGCGGAAATAATAGATTATTATTTAATAGATATAATAGAGCTATTCCTTTTACAAGCAACGTTTTTGGTTTGAAGAAATTAAGGTAAATACAATATCAGGAGTAAACAATGGCTATTCAAACAATTAACATAGGAACTATTGCTAACGATGGAACAGGTGATGATTTACGTGAAGCATTTATAAAAGTTAATAATAACTTTTCTGAACTCGCTAGTAGAGATAGCGAAAACACAACAGCGGCTAACTTGGGTAGTGCTGGAGAAGGAGTGTTTGCTCAAATTAGTAGCCAAGAATTACAGTTTAAAAAAATTAGGGCAGGAACGGCAGTAACATTAGTATCTGATCCAAACAGCATCACTATTAATAGTACAGCAACAGGATTACCTAGTTTACAAGTATTTGCTGATAATAATAACATCACTCTAAATAGAGAAGGAAATACACTTACACTTGCCGGAGGTGGAACAACAATTACAAACCTTGTAGGATCCACTGTTACAATTTCAAGTGTAACTTCCTTACAAACTGATACAAGTCCAAAACTTACATCTGACCTCAACGCTCAAAATAATAATATTTTGAATGTAGCAAACATGTTAGGCTTGGTACATAGTGTAGATATCAGAGAGCTAGATGGCATACAAAAATATTTAAACGAGTTTGATGCTGGACTAGCAATACAGACTAGTTTTAGCACTATGTTAGAAGTTTTAGCAGATCAAGTTGACATTGATTATGATGATGGTAGTAAAACATTTACAGCATCAAATAGAGTAACGCTAGATGGTGGTGCGCTTCCTACAGCATAAATATGTATATAGGAGTAATACATGGCCAATACCCTTTGGACAGCTACAACAGGGCATAATTTAGGAACATACCAAGAAGCAGTAACACAGAGTATTCCGCTACCTGTGGACAGTTCTGTTGATACTATAGAATTAATAAGTGGTGCTTTACCAGGTGGATTACGAATTGATGGTACAAATTTATTAGGCACGCCTTTCGAAGTAAATAGATTAACAAAAAGTAGATTTGTGCTGAGAGCGAAAAAAGGTAGAAGACAAGAAGACCTTACACTTAACTTAACTATTGATGGTGCTGATGAGCCAATTTGGATTACAGAGCCTGGGCCATTACCTTTAGGTCCAAATAATAGATTTTATATTTTAGATAGTAGCATTGTTGATTTTCAGTTGTCTGTGATCGATCCTGATATACCAGCAGGAGATAATTTAGAATATATTATAGAAGATGATGGCGGAGAACTTCCTCCAGGATTGTCCTTAGGTAAAACAACAGGAAGAATTACAGGAATAGTAGAGCCATTACTAGCATTATCTCAAAGAGCTAATCAAGGATTTTTTGACAGTAATTTATACGGTGACTTTCCTTTTGACTTTGGTGTGTTAAGCGGCAATGGATTTGATAGTTATTATTTTGATACAACATTTTATGGATACGCTGTTCCAACACGAAGTCCTAAAAAATTAAATAGATATTATCAATTTACGGTAAGTGTAAGTGATGGAGTTGTTATAGCAAAAAGACAATTTCAAATCTATCTAGTTGGTGATGATTTCTTACGTACTGATAATACAATTATGCAAGTTGCTACAGGTTTATTTACAGCAGATAATACATATCTTAGAGCTCCAGTTTGGCTTACACCTAGCGACTTAGGATTTAGAAGAGCAAATAACTATGTCACTTTGTTCCTTGATGTTTATGATCCTACAAGTAATCAAGGTATAATTAGTTTTACAGTCAAAGATTCAAATCCAGATGGTACGCCTAGCACACTTCCGCCAGGTATGAGTATAGATAGTACTACTGGAGAGATAGCAGGTACAGTTCCATTCCAGCCAGCAGTTACAAAAGAATATAAATTTACTGTTGAAGCGTTAAGGCAATTAGGAAGCACAGCATTTACTACCACAGAATTTATTTCTAATAACTTAGGTGTTGACAGTGGTCAACCAGATGCGTTCCCTCCAGAAGATAATTTTAGTATGACAGAATTTGCGGACAATCAATTTATTGGTATTGAACAAAATGGTTGGTTGGTATTTAACGAAACTCCAGTGACTACAGCAGATGCTGGCATTAATGACTCGGTAAGCCAAGCTCGTAACAAAAATTATTTTTCTTCAGGTATAATTGACGCTAATGTTTGGGTAATTAAGCAAGGAAGAGTGGTAGCAGTTACAACAGATAAAGCAAGGAATATAATAGAAGTAAGTAACACAGACTATCTACGTGGAGAATACCAAGGTATTATTACAAACATAGCATTTAAAACATTTGATAATTTTGGTTTAGTTACATCTAACAAAGCAATTACAGTAAGTTTTTACAGCTACCAAGAAAGAATTACAGATACTAAAAATCCTATTGTAGCAAAAGATAAAACTTTTACTGTCAAACTATTAGGTGAAGTTGAAAGTGCTATAACATGGAATACACTAAGTGACTTAGGAAATTTAAGAGCTAACTTTGTAAGTACACTAAACATAAGTGCTACTAGTAATGTTCCAAATGCTATCGTTCTTTACACATTAGACTCAGGAAGATTACCTCCTGGCATCACACTTGCTATCGATGGACAATTACAAGGAAAGGTTAGACAGTTCGGTGAGCCAAATAAGCCTGGACTTACTACAATAGACAAACTTACAACCCCTACTACATTTGACGGGGGCGATACAACAATTGATAGAAGTTATACATTTACAGTTAAAGCACAAGACCAATTTCAATTTAGTGCTACAACGAGAGAATTTACAATAACAACGACTGATCCAGATGATACGCTTTATAGTAGTATATCAATGATACCCTTATTGCCTAAAACTCAAAGAAACTTGTATAGAAACTTTATATCAGATCCAACAATTTTTACACCTGAATCTATTTTCCGTCCGAACGATGAAACGTTTGGCATACAACCAGATATGAAAATGCTTGCTTATGCTGGTATAGAAACAAAACATATTAGAGAGTTTGTAGCGGCATCAGCAAAAAATCATAGACGCAAACAATATAAATTAGGTAATGTACAAAAAGCTCTTGCTAAAAAAGAAGGAAGTAATGATATTGTATATGAAGTAATTTACTTAGAAGTCATAGATCCACAAGAGCCTATAGACGGCACAAGGACAGCTAAAAGTTTTAGTATTTCAACAAAGAATAAAGTTACTGTTGATAGTATACAATACGCTGTTACAGATGATAACACAGGTGAAGGTACAGGTGAAGGATTTTTTGATTTAGGATTAAGAGGTGGTGACGGAAGATCACCAGCAAGCACAGGCACTATTATAATATTCACAAGGACAGGCCCTGCGTTATTTACGCCAGGCAAAGCGGTGCCAGTAGTTTTACAAAGTGGTCAAACTGTTACAGTAGCTGACATTGATGATAGTATAAATGCTGACCCACTTAGACTACGTCCAATTACAAATACAATTAAAGTTGATTCAGATGCTGTTAGTATTAGTGATTCAAATGATAGAACAAAATATATTAGTAACATAACTAATATGAGAGACAGGATTAGAGCAGTTGGTAATAATTTACGTAGTTTCTATCCTTTGTGGATGCGTACTCCACAAATACAAGGAGAAGCAGAACTTGGCTATAAATTAGCAGTGCCGTTGTGTTACTGTAAACCAGGCGAAGCAGATCAAATTATGTTAAACATTAAAAATAGTAACTTTGACTTTAAAGCATTTAAAGTGGAGATAGAAAGATACAACATTGACGCCACAGATGGAAACAGTAATGAACAATACGTACCATTCGCGAACTATCAATTCAATGTCTAGATTGTATAAATATAGTTACTAGAGAGGATTAATTATGGCAAGTAATATTAATGACAGTGGTATAAACAAAGATTACCCAGTCGCAGGACAGGATAACGATTCACAAGGTTTTAGAGATAATTTTAATGTTATAAAAGATAACTTTACAGCCGCTAAAACAGAAATAGAAACGTTACAAAACACAACTGCCCAAGGTGTTTCATATACCGAAGATAGTCAGGGTAACCCTGTATCAAATGATTTTCTAGGGTTGACAATTAACGGAATGAATATGCAGTTTAATACTGAAGCACATCATCCAAGTGCTGGCACTGTAAACACAAGCCAAAACATTAACATAAATAATGGTCCGCATCAATCAGTTGTTGTAGGAGCAGATGTAACTTTAAATATGACTGCTTGGACTACTACTAATGATAAAACCAACAAAGTAAGAGTATACGTAAAGACAGCAGATACAACAAGGACAGTAACATTCTCTAGTAACAACGGTTCAGGCACAATTAAAACAAGTAATAACTGGCCCACAAATGATGCCACAGCAACCATTACTCCTAAAAACAATGCTGAAGACCCAGATAGGGTTTTTGTTTTTGAATTTTATAGTTTTGATCAAGGTGCTACTGTTTGGTCAGATTACATTGGACAATACGACTGATGCTACATCCTTTTGCTGAAGATACAAAGGATTTGACAATATCTGAATTAACTGACAAAATATCAGATCTTTCACAAAAGTATTTCAGAACTAGTAATCCGCAGGTACAAAATCAAATTCAAACCTTTATTGATTACTACAAGCAAGAAATTGCTATAAAGACTGAACAAGAAAGAAAAGAACAACAAAACCAACAAAATGGCAATTTAGATCTTGACAATTTAATAAAAGTCAGCTAAACTGCAAACATGCTTATGAAAACAGATGAACTAGGTATCCCGCGGTTCAGTAATCGCGATCTAATAGATATGATATACACAGGCCATGTGGACAAAGTACACGTAGTCTTGTGTGACGAATCTGATGACGTAGAAAAATTTAATAAAGCAATGGAAGATCAAGGACTTCCAAAACTACAAAAGTATATTCCTTTAGATGTAGACAGAAAAACATTTGATGGTGTTTGTCAAGGCGAATGGTTTATGCCAGACATTTATAAAGAGCTTAATATAGAAGAATATGTAATTAACAAATGTGACACAGACGCAGAAGTACAAAGAGCGTATGCTGAATTACAAGAATTCCACAAGCGTGGTATGTATCCTTTATTACAGTATATGGTGTATTTGGTTGACTTTATGCGTGAAAATAGTATCGTATGGGGCGTAGGCAGAGGTTCGAGTGTAGCAAGTTATGTGCTATACTTAATTGGAGTACATAAGATAAATTCAATCCAATATGAGCTGGATTGGCGTGAGTTCCTGAGATAAGTACAACTATAACAAGGAGTCTATAATGGCAGTAAAACAAACTGGACGTAAGCAATATAAAACAATGCAAGGTGTAAGTATTGATATGGATTTGCTTCGTCAACGAAATGAACTTACTCCGGCAGTTGGCAATGTGCGTGTGAACGCTCGTGGTGACGAACTTGGTCCGGGTGGAAAAATAATTAAAAAACGTGAAGATGTTCTTCGCGACTACTACGAAGATAATGTTGAACCAACAGAATTTGAACAAGCAGAAAAGCGTTCAGCTCCTGTTGTGGAAGACCAAGCACCAGCAGTTGAAGTTGAGCAACCTACGAAAACAACTAGACGAGCAGGTCAAACAAAAGCACAGCAAAAAGTCCAAGATGAATGGGTCGAGGACGCAGATGGAAACTTTTCAAAAAGAGGTGAGTAATGAGTGTTGATAAGATGGGTGGGGGTTACAAAGTAACTCCAACTGTTGAAGGAGATCTACGTCCTATACGTAATAGGGTATTAGTATCAGATATGGAATTTGGTGAACAAGTCACCAAAGGTGGTATTATTATCAGCGATGATGATGGTACAAGCAGAGGCATTTATCCACGTTGGGGTAAGGTTTATGCTAAAGGTCCAGAAAACGATGATTCGTATAATGTCGGAGATTGGATCCTTGTAGAACACGGCCGTTGGACAAGAGGCATCAATCTTAAGACAGCAGACGGTAATGAGCTACTAATTAGAATGGTTGAAGCTGAATCAATTCTTGGTGTGAGCGATCATCGTCCAAACGATTATCGTATCGGAGAAGAAATGGGTTCTATGAAGGCTGACGTTCGTCCTGAAGATTTTGTAAACAGACCAAACTTTTAGAGGTAAAATTGGAAAACGTAGATCTAAATAAGTACAAAGAATTTGTAAAAGAAGTTACATCAAAAGAATCAAATAGCACAATGGTGCTTAACAACAAACTAATTGATTTAGAAAATGAATCAGGTGTAAATTTGGCACTATTAATGACTGGTGCTATTGGTATAGCCAGTGAAGGAGGAGAGTTCAGTGAAATTGTTAAAAAATGTATCTTCCAAGGTAAACAGCTTGACGATGAAACTATATTTCATTGTAAACGAGAACTTGGCGATATTATGTGGTATTGGATTAATAGTTGCCGTGCCCTTGGTTTGGACCCTAACGAGGTCGTAGCAGAAAACGTTAATAAACTTAAAGCACGTTATCCAGGTGGAGAATTCGACGTGTATTATTCAGAAAATAGAAAAGAAGGTGACCTGTAAGTGGCACCTGAGTTCCGGCTCATAGACTATGTAGCAATAGGCATATTCACTTATTTGTTTTATACAGGTATAGTAGGATTGTTAATTGGCAGCTTCGTAGGAGGTTTAGTCTTGTTTCTAAGTTGGGAACTATGGAATGCTTATCTAAGATGGCGTGTAAAACAATGAATTATGAAAAAAAGAAAATCCTCACAGATGTTGATGGGGTAGTATTGGATTGGGAAAGTAGTTTTACTGCTTGGATGTCCAAAGAAGGATATGAAGTTGTAAACGAAAATGTTTACAAGCAAAGTAAAAGATACGGAATCGAACAACAATTCGCAGATACATTAGTCAAGACATTTAATGAAAGTGCCTGGATTGGTTATATCAAACCATTACGTGATGCTGTATCAGTAATTGATGAGATGTTGTCCGAACACTATCATTTTGAAGCAATTACAAGCCTTAGTACAGATCATTGGGCTGGCGAATTACGTAGAGTGAACCTTGAACGTTTCTTTGGTCGGAGTGCTTTTCGCAGGGTACGTTGTATTGAAACAGGCGGCGACAAAGATGATATCCTTAAAGAGTATGATCGAGGTCATTGGTGGGTTGAAGATAAGCCAGAAAATTGTTTAGCAGGCTTAGAAGCAGGGCATCGTCCGATATTAATTGATCATCCATTTAATAGAGATTTTTCACATCCTGACGTAGTGCGAGCAGAAAATTGGAAACAAGTATTTACTATTGTTAAATCATCATAATAGTGGTTGACTTTTTGACAGTTTTATTGTATACTTTGTAATAATAGGAGTATCGATGAAATGAAAGAATTATGGGTAGAGAAATATCGTCCGAAGACAGTAGATGGATATGTGTTTAGAGATGAAGCACAACGTAAGCAAGTTCAAACATGGATTAAGGACAAGACTATTCCGCATTTATTGTTTAGCGGTAATGCTGGTATTGGCAAAACTACTCTTGCTAAATTACTTTTTAATGAACTAGAAATAAATGATCTTGATATACTAGAGATTAACGCAAGTCGTACAAACAGTGTTGAAGATGTGCGAGATAAAATTGTAAACTTTGTACAAATGATTCCATTTGGTGATTTCAAGGTTGTACTGCTTGATGAGGCTGATTACTTGAGTCCAAACGCACAAGCCGCATTGCGTGGCGTAATGGAAGAGTATCATACTACTGCTAGATTTATACTTACTTGTAACTATCCTAACAGAATTATTCCAGCACTACATAGTCGTTGTCAAGGTTTTCATATTGCTAAAATAGATCAAACAGAATTTACAGCAAGAGTCGCAGAGATTCTTATTACTGAGGGAATAACACCTAATTTAGATGTACTAGATACATATGTAAAAGCAACTTATCCAGACTTGCGTAAATGTATTAATATGGTACAAATGAATTCAGTTGATGGCAATCTTGTATCTCCACAAGAAGGAGATACAGGTGAAAGTGACTGGAAAATAGAGATGGTCGAACTTTTCAAAGCAGGCGAAATTGCTAAAGCAAGAAAACTTGTTTGTAGTCAAGCACGACCAGAAGAAATGGAAGACGTTTACAAATGGCTTTATGATAACATAGCATTGTTTGGCGACGATGAACGTCAAGAAAATGCTATTCTTATTATAAAGCAAGGCCTAGTTGATCACACACTGGTTAGCGATCCAGAAATTAACTTAGCCGCAACTTTAATTAGATTAGCGAGGATGAAGTGAAAATTTTAATATTCGGCTTACCAGGCAGTGGTAAGACAACACTAGCAAAACCATTTGCTGAACTTATAGGCGGAGTACATATCAATGCTGATGAAGTCAGAAAGCAATATGATGATTGGGACTTTACAATAGAAGGACGTATGCGTCAAGCTATGCGTATGCGTTATTTGAGTGACGGTGTAGTGAGAGCAGGAAAAATTGCTGTAACTGATTTTGTATGTCCAACAGAAGAAGCAAGAAAAGAATTTGATCCAGACTACACTGTATGGATGGATACAATCAAAGAAGGAAGATTTGAGGATACTAACAAACTATTTGAAAAACCTCCTAAGTGTGATTATCATGTAGCAGAATGGTTTACCGATACTCATCAGCAACTTTCAGAAGTTGTAACTAATTATATGGAGAAGAAAAATGTTTGATCAATTTAAACCTACAACACAAATGCTAGGTAGATGGCAACCTTGGCATCCTGGCCACACAGAATTGTTCAAACGTGCTTTAGCAGAAACAGGACAAGTTTGTATTCAAATTAGAACTGTTCCGCAAGATACAGATGCGTCGGGCGGCCGGACAATGACACAAGATGATAATCCTTTTATTGTTACAGATGTAGAAGAAAATATTAAAAAAGAATTAGCAAAAGAAGGTTTTACTTATCACAAAGAATACATTATTATGGTGGTACCAAACATTGTTGATATAAGTTATGGAAGAGGAGTAGGTTATACCTTTACAGAACACGATTTAGGAAAAGAGATACATAGTATTAGTGCTACAAAGATCCGAGCAGAAATGCGCGAAAAAGGAGATTTATGACATACCTTGTCAATGACAAATGTATAAAATGTAAACACACTGATTGCGTAGAAGTTTGTCCCGTAGATTGTTTTTACGAAGGAGAAAACATGCTCGTAATTAATCCCGACGAATGTATTGATTGCGGAGTATGTCAGCCAGAGTGTCCTGTTGATGCTATCATAACAGATGCTGAAGATCCTAATGACGTTTGGTATAATTTAAATTACAAATTTGGTAATACTTGGCCTAACATAACTGAAAAAAAAGATGCGTATCCAGATCATGAAATGTATACTGATATGCCTAATAAAATGGAAGAACATTTTTCCGAAGCTCCAGGAGAAGGTGATTGAAGTTTAAATGTAAACATATTTTACTAAGCCATAAAGACGCTGAAAACAGTACGCACGACAGACCACTAGGTGATACCATGCGTACTGCTGAAGAACTTATTGTTGATTTAAAAAAGGGTGATATAACTTGGGAGGAAGCGGCCAGAGAGCATAGTGCTTGTGCTAGTGGTCCTAGACAAGGCGGCGATCTTGGTTGGAATGAAGAAGAACATTTTCATCCAGATTTTTCAAATGCTGTCAAATTAATTGGAATAGATACAATTGGTCCTCCTGTAATAACCCCATGGGGTGTACATATAATTTTAAGGACTGGCTAATGATTGAATACGAATATTATGATTGGAATAATTTAATAACAGAAAAAGATAGACGCAGTATGATGTCTACTGTATCTTTAGGAATAAAAGCAGGAAGATTTTGGCATAATAGCCCTAAGTATCAAACAGATTGGAATGTCTTTAAAGATTTTACAGATTTAAAAATGTCTTTTATATGGAGTTGTTTTCGTTACTTAGGACGTGACGTAAGTATAAAGAACGTTCAAAGTTGGAGTTTTCAAACAAGTCTTAAACACGAAGAAGATAGAGATAAGTTATGGCATCATCATAACCACAATCCTAAAACTACTACAGTAAGTGGTGTGTATTACTTACACTTACCAGAAGATGTTAAAGACTTAGAAAAGGCAGGAACAGAATTAGCACCTATTAGTCCAGAAGGTGAAGGCAACTTTTTTGTGCCTTGGAAGACAGGAAATTGGATGATATATCCAGGTAAAGTATGGCATAGACCTGGAGTTGTACAATCTATGGATGATAGATATATTGTTGCCGCTGATATGGAGTTTTAAATGACGCAAGTAAAATTAATTAGTTATAGTAAAGGTGTGGCTGATCTTGAAGATGGAGATTGCCAAGAACTTATTGCTTATTGTGCTAGGGTAAGTAATCCTAGTAATCAAATGAATTCAGAAACTTCAGAGAAATTAATTAAGTTTTTGATTAAACATGCTCATTGGTCACCTTTAGAAATGGTAAGTGCTTGCTTAGAAATCAACACAACAAGAGATATTGCTCATCAAATAGTAAGACATCGTAGCTTTAGTTTTCAAGAGTTCAGTCAGCGTTATGCTGATCCAGCAGAGTTTGGAGATCAGTTTATAACAAGAGAAGCAAGATTACAGGATAAGAAAAACAGGCAAAATAGTATTGAACTTGACAATGAAAGTGATTTACATTACGAATGGCAGTTAAAACAACAATCAGTAATTGATAAAGCAAAAGAAACTTACGAATGGGCTATCGAAAATGGTATCGCAAAAGAACAAGCTCGTGTTGTCCTACCTGAAGGAAACACTAAAACTAGACTCTATATGAACGGTACCTTACGTAGTTGGGTACATTACATTGAGTTACGTGGCGCCAATGGCACACAAAAAGAACACATGGAAATCGCACATGCTTGTGCCAAAGTTATTGCCCAAATTTTTCCATTGGTGGACGAGCTTTAGTACTCGTCACCATACACTTGTAAAACTTCCTTTACTGCTTCATGCCTTTCTATATCTTCGAAGCCAAACGAAATTGACGCTAGTCTACTTACACTAGATCTGTTTAGCTGAGTAATAAAATCTATTAAGCCGTTATCCTTTACACGATCTGCTTGTGCCAGATCTCCAGTAACAGCCATTTTAGAACCTTCCCCTAGACGAGTAAGTAACATTTTCATTTGGTTTGCTGTAGAGTTTTGCATCTCGTCAGCAATAATAAATGCTTTCTTAAACGTGCGGCCACGCATATATGCTAATGGCGCAATTTCAATTACACCTTCGTCAATCATGCCTTCAATTTCACGTGTTGTAAAATATTCTCTCAGTACATCAAAAATAGGTCTTGTCCAAGGAGCCATTTTTTGTTCTAGCGTTCCTGGTAAAAATCCTAAATCTTCGTCTACTGACACAGCCGGTCTAGTTACAATAATTTTATCCACACTTCCTTCTTTAAACAATTTGATTGCTGTCAAGACAGCAATTAAAGTCTTACCTGTACCAGCTGGACCAATACCAAAGACTACGTCTTTTCTGGCATCAGCTAAGGTAAGCATATATTGCTCTTGTGCTTTGTTTCTTGGAATAATTTTAACAATCTTTTGTTTTTCTGGAAGAAAGTTGTTTATTTGGACTACATTATTGTGAAAGTTACTGCCCTTACGGGCCTTCTTTGCACCCATGAAGTTCTCTCCTTTGTATGTGTAGCTATCCGCTACAATAGTATTTACCTTGACTTTTCATTGATAAAGTACATATACTTTAAAAGGATAAATAACTATAATAAGGATATACTATGAAAGACACTCTGGATATTGTAAAAAACATTCAAAACATTTACGATAGTGATGTTGCTTTTACTGTTCTCAAAGA
>Ga0163111_10001613_pt1 | contig 14020 bp, 9 predicted proteins | sample CRUFie1St18metaG_FD_109645 | JGI IMG/M metagenome (GOLD analysis project Ga0163111, IMG submission 109645) | Marine microbial communities from the Costa Rica Dome - CRUD Field 142mm St18 metaG | ecosystem: Environmental > Aquatic > Marine > Oceanic > Photic zone | place: Costa Rica: the Eastern...
ATGTCGATATGGAAAACAGCGAATTGCCGGCGAATGCAAACGCAACCGTGCAGCCGGCCGAGGTCGAGGCGTTCAAAAACGTCCCCGTCTCCGGATTCGGAGCGGCCGCCGGCGCGCCGGCGTTCGCCGCGCCAAAGGCAAATGTCGAACCACCGACGGACTTCATCTCCTTCTCCGCACCCGCGAATAAAAAGGCCAAATCGGACATGTGGGACACCAATCCCGAACCCGTCGGTCTCGGCAGTGGGAAGTCTAAAGTCGTCATGGAGCTCTCCGACGACTCGGACGGAGAACTACCCGAAATTCACAGCGGCGACGAAGAAGACGAAGAAGACGAAGAAGACGAAGAAGACGAAGGCGAAGAAGACGAGTAATATCCCGAACGTCGCACTTGTAACCATATCGATTCCTTCCACAACGAAACTCTACAGAAACATTTCACGAAACTCGAAAAGTCAACGCGCCCGAGTTCGCGCGCGCGCGACCGACGAGTCGCGTCACTCTCCCGCGCGCGTCCACGATGAGTGCCGAGGACGCCGTGAAGGCGATACGCATCAAAACCGGCTCCTTGCGGCGTCTGTTTAAAGAGCGCGCGATGTACGCCGAGGAAGTTACGAGCGGCGAGGCGAAAGTCGCCGCGATGAAGCGCGAAAACGCCGACGACGGTGACATCAAGCAGCAGGTGCGCGCCCGAGCGCGAACGACGCGAGCAACGCGACCTCGATGCGTTTTCGTCGCTCACGGTGACTGACGCGCGATGCGGTCGACGCGCGGGGACGCAGGAGAACGTGCTCGAGGAGAGTGCCATGATGGTGCAAGACAACGCGACGCGCTTGCACGACGCGCTCGGGTCGTTGCAAGTCACCGTGGAGCATTTCGAGTCAGATGCGATGGTAGAGGCGAGTGAGGAATATGCGGCGGCGGTGGTGTTGTTGAAGGAGGTCGAGGACGCGCTGAGGAAATGAAGGGGGCGCGGACGTCGAGCGTCGAGCGCTGACGCGGTAGTGCTAACAGTTTGTGATTCTAATGCAACTCTATTGATTCTATGTCTACTGGCGCGCGCTACGCAATCGTGAAATCGTCCAATCGCCGACGCGGACTCGTAGATGAAATCGAGGTGATTTCCACGAGCGGCACGGCGTCGGAATCGTCACCGCGGCGTTGCGACGTCAACGCTTTCAATTTCAGCTGTTCCCACTTGTACTTGTTGTATCCGACCACGCCCACCATGCAAAGTCCGAGGCCGACGACGTTCGCGGATCCGAACTTGTCGCCAAAGAGCAACATCCCACACACGATGTTTATGATGTCTTTCAACACTCCTATGAACATCATGGACATCGCGCTCGTCTCGTTGAGCAGCTCGAATTCGGCTAAAGTCAAACAAAACGCCATCGACGCCCCGCAGGCGAACACGACCAAGTCGACGAATACGTCGATAGGGCTCGCGAGCCACTTTGAGTGTGGAATCGCGAACCACCACCGCTCTTTCAACGAAGAGAACGTGAAAACGATGACGAACATTATCGGATAAATCAAGGACACGAACACCACCGGATGACTCACGTGATGCGAATCCTTGATCCCCTTCGCGTGGTCTCCGGGCTCATCGCGGTCGCGATGCATCACGCGCTGCGAAAAGATCCACCGAAGCGCGCTCATGAGCGCCGCGATGAGACACATGATGAAACCAAACACATCAAACTGGGCGTCGCCCTCCACCGACATCACCTGCCCGACGACGACCAGCGTCACCACGCCGCCCAAGAACCACGTCGGCCTTTCAAACCTAAATAAAAACGCCAACCCAAGCGTGAACACGATCGTGCTCGTCTTCGCCACCGTGTACACCGACACCGTGATGAACGCCAACGACAAATTACTCAGCGCGATGTCCAACGCCATCGCCGCCCCCACCGGCGCCAAATTTCGCCAGTACACCTCCGACGGCACCTCTTCTCGCTTCCCGCGCGCCTTTTCCGCGTCTTCGAGCACGCCCGCCCCCAAGCACGCCCTCGCCATCGCGTACTGCATCGCAAACTGCATCGAAGTCAGGAATATCGGGCACGGAAACCCTCCTCGCTCGACGCCCAGAATCTGTTTGTTGAACAGCGCCAACCCGGTCCCCGTGCTGAACCACACGAGCACCAACAGCGAGCACTTCAGCCCGCGCGCGCGCACGTCGCGCATCGCGCGCGTCGCGGCGTCTTCCCCGTCGCGTCCATCGCGTCCGCGTCCGCGCTTCGCGCGCATGTACCGACGCACGGCGTTTTGAATCTTCACCACCGCGCGGTGCGTCGCCCTCGCGCGCTCGCTCGGTCGCGCGTCCTCGCCGTCGCTCGCGCGCGCGCGGCTCGCGGCGTCGCACGCGCCGCGCGATGCGCTCGGCGAGAGCGTCTGCATCGCGCGCGGCGCGACGCACCGACGCGCGCGCGATGTGACGCGCGCGAGCGACGCGCGGGACTTCGCGACGCGATGCACCGACGGCGCGCGAGCAACTGTCGCATCGTCGTCCCGGGCGCGGACGACGACGCGCGCGAACGCGACGCCGATGACGCCGGCGACGTCGGCGGCGGCGGCGGCGGCGCGCGCGGTGAGGGAGGCGAACACATGTGCGTGCGCGGGAGACGATGACTTTTCGAGACGACGACGACGACGACGACGGAAGAACGGCGGAAGCGCGCGCGAGAGACGAACGACTGACCCAACGCGCGCGCGCGCGCGTCGTCGCGCAGCACGGGGTCGGGGACGCTCACGATGGATGAGTTTCGGTTGAACAAGCTCGGACTCGGGGTGTCGGCGCAAAACTTGCGAGCGCTCGGCGACGACGGCGGACCGAGCGCGTCGGCGTCGACGAGCGAGGTGAGGGAAGCGAACGAACAGGATGAGTTTATATTAGGCGTGGCGGATCTGGACATCGTGGGGGTGATCGGGACGGGGTCGGGAGGGGTGGTGCGGTTGGCGAAGCATAAGCGAACGGACGAGGCGCTGGCGGTGAAGAATATCGCGATTTCACTCGCGAGGGACGACGATGGGCGAAAACGCATCATCACCGAGCTTCGTACGTTGCACAAGAGCTCGTGCGAGTACATCGTTCGTAGTCTAGGGGCATTTTTCGATCAGGGGAGCGTCAACTTGGTGATGGAGTACATGGAGGCGGGCACGATGAGCGACGCAACCAAGTATCTCGGACCGTGGGGAGAGGACGATTTAGCCGCGGCGACGGCGATGTTAGCGGATGGATTACATTATTTACACACGAAATTGAGTGTCGTCCATCGAGACATCAAACCGTGTAACGTCTTGCTCAATTTACGCGGCGAGGCGAAACTGAGCGATTTCGGCGTGAGCGGACATCTCGTCGACGCGAGTAAATGTCACTCGTGGGTGGGAACGGTTACGTACATGTCACCCGAGCGTATTCAGGGTGAGTCATACGAGTTCACCGCGGACGTGTGGAGTTTCGCTCTCACTGTCATGGAGTGCGCGCTCGGTCGGTTTCCGTACAATTCGCCCGACGTCGCGAGGCGGTATAGCTTTTGGGATCTACTCGATGTCGTCGTCAAAGAGCCCGTGCCTTGTCTTCGACCCGAGCTCAACGTTTCGGAGGAATTCGACAATTTCGTCGCCTTGGGCTTGAACAAAGACCCTAGCGGTCGCATGTTGGCGAGAAACATGATCGCGCACCCGTGGATTTTCGGCCGCGACAGGCGCGAAGACAAGCGTAAAATCGCCGCGCTCTCTCGCAGCGCGCTCGAAGCGCGCACGACCGCGAACGCCGCGCGCGATTCGTCCAGTTAGCCGTCGAACGCGGCGTCATCTTTTGTAACTCACCGCTCGCGCATCGCTCGTTTCACTCATTCGCGCGTCGCTCGCGTGGCGTCGCCTGAAATACCGGTACTCTGCGGCGCGCAGCGATGCACCTCGAGCGCCTCGCAGCGCCGCCGGCGCCCGCCGCCGGCGCGCCGCTCGACGCGGTCGAAGTCCTCGCGCGCTTCGTCGCGATGCGAGACGTTCGCGGCGCGACGACGGCGTGCGGCGCCGTCGCGAAGGCGCGTTTCGACGACCGCGTCGTGGAATCCGCGCGCGCGTTCGAGGTCGCGCTCGACGCGCTCGCGCTCGCGACGGCGCGCGAGGGCGGTGACGCGCTGGGCGCGCGCGCGGCGCGCGTGATCGCCGCGTGCGCGCGCGGACGACGGTTCAGAGAGGATGCGTTCGGGTCGCGCGCGGCGACGCGGTGCGCCGCGGCGTTCGCAGAGCGAAGGCGCGGCGAAGGCGCGGCGACGGCGAGCGCGTTGGCGCTCGCGGCGATCGGAAGCGAAGAGTCGTTCGAGGCGTTGGTGGTGCTGGTGCGATCGGGTATCGGTGCGGTGGCGTTTGAAACGCCGTCGTCGGCGTTGGAATACGCGTACGCGTACGCGTACGGCGTCGCGGCGGAGCGCGCGAGCGGGACGGCGGCGGCGAGCGCTTTACTCGAAGCTTGGGAACGCGTGGACGTCGGTGACGAGTATGCGGTGTTACGAAAGTGCCTATTTGGAGGGCGGTCGCTGCGGCGCGTTTTGGAGAGCGTGGTGACGGGTGGGGCGGTGCCGAAGGCGAACGCGGACGTCGTCGTCGCGGCGTGCGCGAAGGACGGTCGCTGCGGCGCCGTGTACGTCTTATCGGCGATGTATAGATCGAGCGTGGCTTTGAACGACGAAGCCATGCGTGCCTCGTGTGGGGTGGCGTTGATGCGTTCGGTCGGCGTCCTCGAGCGCTGGATCGCGTGCACGGCGCGTGACCCGTCGCTGGAAGCGCGTGCGTTTGCGAGCGTGTCGACGATTTCGGCGTGCTTGGATATGGATGGGCAAAACGGACCGTTACAGTCCGTGCGCGCCGTCGTGGCGCGAGCGACTTGCAAGATATTCGCTCTCATGAATGTTTCCTTGTTGCAATCGCTAGCGCGCGGGCGGGATCCGCGAGAAGCCTCGAGAATATTAGAGGATCTCACGACGTCGCCCATTTACATGAATGCGCACTTCATTGCCGAAGCGGTTTCACGAGACGACGGTCTGGATCCGCGGCAATCGCTGCCGATGCTGATGGAATTTTCAAGAAACGTATACGACACGGCGCAGGAGCTGGCTGCTTCAGAGTGCGCGGGTTGGACTGACACTTTGGATAATTCAGTTGTGCGCGCGGCGCGTGCGAACATTTATGACTTCGCGCTCATTACACTCAAGAACGCTCTACGAGGACGTCTTGAGGCGCATGTCGGTGATGCGATGTTTGTTTTGTCGCACCTTGAATTCGCTAGATCAACAAGTCTTGAGTACGCTCAAGTCCTTGGCGCGCTCGCGACGTTGCTGAATAGTTTGCCGTCGAGTAGCGACGCGCCCGCCGCGATGGCGTTTCTCGCGTCGTTACCCGAGCTCGCGGGCGACGCGTGGCGCGGCGACAAGATTCTCGGCGCTCGAATGCACCTAATCCTCAGGCTACTGCCGTTTGCGTTGTCGAAGTTTACGACGCCACGCATCATCGTTGATGTGTGTCCTTACGTGCGTCGATGTTGCGACCACGAGGCGAAGCACGTCGTGAAAGCGGCGCACGTGGCGTACGTGGGCATTTTCCACGCGCGTCCAGAACTCAACGGACAGTTGTTCCCAGACTATCTTCGAATGTCGCTCGAACGATACCCTGCATCCACGCCCCTAGAGCCGCTCGTCGCTGCTGTTGGATTGGTGACCAAGTTCGGCGAAGCTGGAAGTGAGTTGGCGCTCTTCGTCGCGCGCGAGCTCTCTGAAAAGGTGAAGAACATGGACGCGGCGCCGCCAACGATGAGTTCAGAAGACCCGCCGGTCGAGCCTCTGAGACGATTACTCTTTCAGCTCGTCACTTTGGTCGACTTTCCACTCATACCTGTCATACAGGACATCTTAGAGGATGCCGTTTTAGATAGCTCGGACCCGTTCACGAGAGCGAGGCGGCACGAGACGCTCGCATACACGGTGATGCGATGCCCGGATTACGCGCGAAAGCCGATGATGGTTGATTGGGTGATGCAAATGAATAGCAAGTTGTGAATAGTAAGCTGTAGAACAAGCTTTAGAAATTCAGTAAGACTGGTGTAACAACTGCTTAGCGCGCGAAAGGAATGGATTTGCGAATGTCTTCTAAAAATCCCACTGGATCTTTTTGAAACGTCTCTATTCCGTCTTGAATCCACTTCGACCCGAGCTTGAGACGATGTTCGTTTGTGGGCATACGATAGAGGTACGCCAGCCGCCGCAGCGCCGCCGCAGCAGGTCCCTCTAACGTGATGTCGCCGACGGGAAACGCGACGGCGGCGTCAAGACTACCGAGAACCATCATATCGCCGAGGTGTTGGTAGCGAAACGGAAGCTCCGTTCGTCCGTTCATCGAAGCCCAGATGTTCCAGGCCGCGTAGTCGGCCTGTTGGAACGCCACTTGCGCCGTGGACGGTAAGTGGTCCCAGTCCGCGTTCATCACCTCGGCCGAGCTCGAAGAAGCGTCACCCACGGCATAAATGCGCGAGTGTCCATTCACTCGAAGCGTCGCGTCCGTTTTGATTTTGCGCGCCGGCGTCGTCGCCACGGGCCAATCACTCGGTGTTTCTGCGCGCTGCCCGACGGTCCAGCAAACGAGGTCGTATGTCTCAACTCCTTCTGTCCCATCGTCGTCGGCGAGAGTGATTTTTGACGCGGTACTCACAGTCTCTTCGTCGTTTGCGACTTTGTCCAGACGCATGACTCGACCGCCGACGACGTTGACCCGCGCCTTTTCGAGCACTCGCAGCGCCGCTTCGCGTTGCCCTGGCGGCGCCGTCGCCATCACGCGCTTATTTGGCGTGATCACATCCACCACACCGTTCGTTGATTTCCCATTCAAGCGCTCGGCGATCACCGAAGCCAACTCTACGCCCGACAGCCCGCCGCCGATGACGGCGACGCGCGCGTCTCGCCCCGCGCGTTCAAGCTCCCCGAGCACTCCCGCGATCCGCACCGCATCTTCCGCCGTGTTCAGCGCCACCGCACACTCTCTCGCTCCCGCCACACCTCCATCGCTCGTCGACGTCCCGAGCGCGAGCACCAAGTAATCGTACGCCAGCGTCGTCCCGTCCCCGAGCGTAATCGACCCTCCCGTCGCGCTGTACGGCGTCCCATCCCGCATCGTACCCCTGTCCTCCGGCTCGAACGACACGACTTCACCCTTCACGTGCGTCACCTTCGTCGGCTTCAGCAGCTCTTCGAACGTCGGCGCCACCTCCCACGGCTCCAGCGTCTCGTTGACGAGTTCGTACAGCAGCGGCTTGAACACGAACGCCTCCGCGCGATCGACCACGGTGATCTCCGGCCTCGTCTCGCCCGCCCACTCGAGCGAGTCCAGCCGCAGGGCGGTGTAGAGCCCGCCGAATCCACCGCCGAGGACGACGACGCGCCGCGGCGAGGACGAGGACGAAGGTTCGGCGGTCGCTCGAGGCGACGTCACGCATCTTTTATCGGGACGCGCGCGAAGCGAACGCGCGCGGGACGGCGCGCGACGCGTCGAACGCGTCGAGCACGATGCGTCGAACGCGGTGCGCGCGATCGAAGGAGGCATCACGGCGCAGGCGCGCGCGTCGGTGTGACGAACGACTCGGCGGACGACGCGAACGACGCGAACGCGCGGCGGACAACGCGAAGGCGAAAGACGCCGCGCGCGATGGGCTACGCACGTCGTGGACTACACATTACATCGAAAATTATTTCTACGATCGCGAGACGGTCGGCGGCGCGCTCACCCCATCGTCTCGCGCGGCGCGCCGTCGGCGGCGCGCGCGTACAACTTTTGCGTTTCGTCGAGGGCGACGTGCGCGAAGCAATAACTCACGCACGGCATCGACCGCGCCTCGCACGAAGGTTCCTGACACACCGACGTCGTCCCTTCGAGCGCGCGCGCGGCCTCGGCCTCCTCCGCGACGTCGCGCGATCCCCCGTGTCCGCGTCGTAACTCAAACCTTCGATGCTTCTTGCGCAACTCCTCGAGCAGGCGCCAATACTGATCCCTATACATCGACCGAAGCTCGCGCATGCGCTTCAACCGTCGCTCGACGAGCGCTCGCTGCGTCGTGTTCCCGTCGTCGTCGGCATCGTCGCCGTCGCCGTCCGCACCGACCGACTCGCGTCTCGCGTCGTCGTCGTCGTCGTCGTCGTCGAGCGCGTCGTCGAGCGCGTCGTCGTCGAAGCCGAGCGCCGCGCGAAACTTGGCGCGAAGCGCGACGTCGCGATCGACGACGTTCGCGCGCGTTCCGTTCGTCGTCGTCGTCTCGTCCGCGCGCGTCGTCGTCGCCGCGTCCACGCCGCCGTCGCGCGTCGCGCCTTCGCCGCCCAATCCTCGTCCTTTCCCGTCCTCGTTCGCGTCGCTCGCCGCGCGCGCGCCTCCCCGCGCCCCTCCCGCGTCGCGCATGTTCACCCGCGGTCCGATCGCGCGCGGTTTCGTCGCGCGCGGTCGCGCGCGCCGCGCAGTGCGTCGTCACACGTCGACGCGCCGCGATGCGATGCCGACGCGCCGTCGCGCCGTCCGAGCCGCTCGCGGCGCGCGCGCGGCCTCGCGACGCGCGGCGCGCGGCCCGGCGACGCGCGACGCGCGCGCGCGCGTCGTCGACCGCGGTCGATCTCGATCGCGCGCTCGAGCGCGCGCGAGACGCGGTGAACGCGAATGAGAATTTGGCGTACGGTTTGTGGGGACACGGGAAGCACCTCGGATTGCCCGCGAAATGGTACCTGCGCGTGGACGACGACGGGTTCGTGGAGGAGACGATGAACGCGGAGCTGTGCTACGTGAGCGGACGAGCGAAAGGGCGCGCGGGTGGGTGCTGGGAGGTTGATTTCAGTGGGTACGCGCAGGCGCTGGAGCTGGACGACGCGGAGGCGTCGACGATGAGCGCGTGGACGCGAAGCGGATACTGGGCCACGCAGGAGTGCGTGAACGAACACTTAGAGCTGACGCTTCGTGACCGCACGGAAGAGGACGCGCGCGATGGGGTGGTGAGGATGGGGATGAAACTTCGCGGCGGGCGAGTGACGAGCGAGTTGACGCTCGACGCGACGGCGTGGACGCCGAAGAAGCTCGCGGTGGCGGTGTGCGGTGACGAGGACTTGTGGACGTTCGATGATTGGACGACGAGTGCGTGCGGGGTGACGTACGCGCGAACGACGAAGCTGTACGGGGCGAACGGTGGGGTGCAGGAATTCATCGCCGACGGCGTCGCGAGGGGGCGCGGGAAGGAGGGGCGTAAGATTTTTGAGAAACCGACGATCGCGACGCCGACGGTGACGGTCGATCCCGATTCGAGTTCGGAGGTGCCGGTCATTCGAGCGTCGTCGTCGCACGTGTTGGTTGAGCCGTTAATCGATGGTAAGAGCGCGGGACCGTTTATATTAGACACGGGCGCGAGCGGTTTAGTCATCACGCCAAAAGCCGCGAAAACGCTCGGTCTTCGCGCGTTCGGCGAAGTGCACGTCTCCGGGGTCTCCGGGCGCGTACCTTGTCAGTTTCGTCGGGGGAACAAACTCAAGCTCGGGCCACTGACGCTGCAGAAGCCGCTGTTCATGGAGATGGGATTGGACGGCATCGTGAGCGGGGCGTCGAAACCCATCGCCGGAATAATCGGATTCGATGCCTTCAAAAGTGCAATTTTGAGTGTCTCGGAAGGAGGCGAGCGTGTTAATATTTACGACTCGAGGCAACTCAGTGCGATCGATGAGGACTGGGCGTGGCAGGAACTTCGACTCGTGTCCAACGTGCCGCACGTGGCCGCGACGTTCTCTGGCGTCAACGATGCGCACAAAACCGAACCAAACATTTTCATGATTGATAGTGGTGCAGGCGGCGCGGACGTGATTTTTCATTCCAAAGCGGTTGATGAGCTCGGTTTGAGCGATCTTCTCGACTCCGAAGGCAGAAGAGTTTCCAGTCGCGTGCGAGGCGTGAGCGGCGCTAACGGCGAGAGTGGCGGCGCCACGCTGACGTACCGTACGACGATGGAATGGCTGCAACTCGTCAGCGCCGATGCCAAGGGTGAGTGCGTGCGTTTCGAAAACATCGACACTTTATTGGCGTCGGGAGAGGGTTTCAGTCTCTCCGAGCACAGTTGTGGGATGATTTGCGCGAGATTATTAGGTAAGAAAACGATCGTCTACGACGTGCCTCGCCGGCGCATCGCCTTCATTGAATGAAAAAATATAGCGTTTGTATTAATGAATCTCGACTATTTTAGACTTCAGGCACTTGCGGAAGATGCATAATCTTATCAACCGCCGTTTTCGCGTCCATGTGCCCGTCCAAGATGCTCGCCACCGCGGTGAGCACGGGCAAGTGCACTCGGTATCTCTTCGCTAATTGTACGACGGCAGCCGCCGTCGCGACACCCTCAGCCACTTGGTTCATGGACCCTAACACTTCTTCCAAGGTCTCGCCAGAGCCTAATCTCACACCAACTGTGCGGTTTCGGCTCAAGTTGACGAAACACGTGAGCATGATATCGCCGGTACCGCTCACGCCCGCGAGCGTCTCCGGTCGGGCGCCCATCTTCCCGGCGAGCCAGCGAATCTCAGCCACGCCCTGCGCCACGAGCGCAGCCATGGCGTTGTTGCCGAGCTCCAACCCTTCGACAATACCCGCCGCGATCGCCAAGACATTCTTCATCGCGCCCGAAAGCTCGACACCGGTCACATCGGTGCTCGTGTTCACTCGAAGACACGACGACCCGAAGAGCTGTTGCACGCTTATCGCCAAACTTTCATCCTCGCTCGCGGCGACTATGGTCGTGGGCAACCCTTGCATCAGCTCCACCGCGAACGTCGGTCCAGAAAGCACCGCGAGCGGCTGATCGCGTCCCAATCCAGAGGGAATGATTTCGCTCATCATATCGCACGTCCCCGTCTCCAATCCTTTACTCAAGCACAGCATCGGCGTCTTGGGATCGATGTAATCCTTCACCCCCGCCAAAAACTTCCGCGATTGTTGCACCGGAACGGCGTGAATGATAAAGTCGCACCCCGCCAGCGCCTCCTTCGCGTCCGTGGACGCCCGTATGTTCACCGGCAGCGAGTACTTTGGCAAATACTTTACGTTTCTATGCTCCTCGTTCAACGCCCTCGCGTCGTCTTCGTTCCGCATCAATATCACGACGTCCAAATCCGCCTTATTCCTCGCCAACAGCGTCGCCATCGCCGTTCCAAAGCTCCCACCGCCCATGATCGCCACCTTCTTCGAGCTCTGCAGCACGCTCTCGTCGTTCGCGTGCGCGCTCTCCACGAACGCCGCCCAGCGCATGATTTTATCCCACTCCGAGCCGATCGCCGCGCGATCCGCCTCGCTCACGCCCGCGCGGAACGCGTCGTACGCGCTCGCCGCCGTCGTCGTCCCGCGTCGCCGCGCCGCGCGCGCGTTCGCGCGCTCGCGCGTCGTCGTCGCCGTCGCCGTCGCGGATAGCGCGCGTCCCGCGCTCGTCGCCGTCGTCGTCGCGCGCGTCCTCGCGCGTCGCCGCGCCGGCGCGTCGCGTCGTCGCGCGCGTCCTCGCGCGTCCTCGCGCGTCGCCGCGCGCGCGCCGGCGCTCGAGCGCGTCGCCGTCGCCGTCGCCATGGTCGTCACGCGGTCGGTCGTCGCGCAGTGCCGCGACCGCGGTTCAAATTCGCGCGCGTCGTCGCCCGCACGGCGCGACGCACGCGCCCATGCGCGCCGCGAACGCCGCCGCGCGGTCCCAGGGATCGTGGACGACGCGCGCGCGACGCGACGCGCGCTCCAGCGCCGGAGGCGCGACGACGCGACGCGCGCGAGTCGCGATGCCGCGACCGCCAGCGCTGGCGACGACGACGACGACGCGCGAGGGACGCGCGACGCGCGACGCGACGCGGACGAACGCGGTCGACAGCGCGAAGAGCGTCGACGTCGACGCGACGACGACGCGGGACGGCGCGGAGGCGATCGCGCGGGACGAGGGACTGCGAGGACACGAGGAACACTTGAAGTATCGGTACGCGACGTATCGAGCGCGGCGAGAGGCGATCGAAAGCGCGGAGGGATCGCTGGATGCGTTTTCGAAATCGTACGAAAAGTACGGGTTTAACGCGGATGAAAAGAGCGGGGAGATCACGTACCGGGAGTGGGCGCCGGCGGCGGCGCACTGCGCGTTGATCGGGGACTTTAACGGGTGGAACGGCGAGGCGACGGCGATGACGCGGGACGAGTACGGAACGTGGGAGGTGAAGCTGCCGAAGGGAGCGATCGAGCACGGATCTCGGGTGAAGGTGAGGATTTTTACCGGGGATGGCGCGCAGATCGATCGCGTGCCGGCGTGGGTGCGCCGGGCGACGGTCGAGGAGGGAGTGATGGGCGCCGGATACGACGGCGTCTACTGGGCGCCCGAGGAAAAGTACGAGTTCAAACACGCGGCGCCGAAAAAGCCGCAGGCGTCGCGAATTTACGAAGCGCACGTTGGGATGAGCTCGAACGATCCCAAGGTGAACTCTTATCGCGAGTTCGCCGATGATGTTTTGCCGAGAATCGCCGCCGGTGGGTACAACACCGTGCAACTCATGGCGGTGATGGAGCACGCGTACTACGGATCCTTCGGCTACCACGTCACGAGTCCGTTCGCGGTGTCGTCGCGAAGCGGGACGCCTGAAGACTTGAAGTACTTGGTCGACAAGGCGCACGGCTTGGGCGTGCGCGTGTTGCTCGATATCGTGCACTCGCACGCGTCAAGCAACGTCAATGACGGCATCGCCGGATTTGATTTCGGACAACGCGCCGAGGATTCGTACTTCGGTCAAGGCGAAGCTGGCTATCACTGGTTGTGGGACTCTCGCCTGTACAAGTACGACAACTGGGAAGTGTTGCGGTATTTGCTCTCGAACTTACGCTACTGGGTCGACGAGTACAAATTGGACGGCTTCCGATTCGACGGCGTCACGTCGATGCTGTACCATCACCACGGATTACAAATGGAATTTTCCGGTGATTACGAACAATACTTTTCTACCGCCACGAACGTCGACGGTGTTGTGTACTTGATGCTCGCGAACGAGATGCTTCACTCGTTGTACCCTGAAATTGAAGTCATCGCGGAGGACGTGAGCGGCATGCCCACGTTGTGCTTGCCCGTCAACGAAGGCGGCGTCGGTTTCGACGCTCGTTTGGCCATGTCCATCCCCGACTTTTGGGTGAAGTATCTGAAAGAACGCCCCGATGAGCAATGGAGCATGTTCGAAATGGTGAGCACGCTGTGCAACCGCCGTTACACCGAGAAGGCCATCGCGTACGTCGAGTCGCACGATCAATCCATCGTCGGCGACAAGACGACGGCGTTTTGGTTGATGGATGCGGAAATGTACTCTGGTATGTCCACTTTGAACGAACCATCCATCGTGATCCAACGCGGCATCGCGCTTCACAAGATGATGCGTCTCGTCACCGCTTCTCTCGGCGGTGAGGGCTACCTTACCTTCATGGGCAACGAGTTCGGGCATCCCGAGTGGGTGGATTTCCCGCGCGAAGGCAACAACTGGAGCCACGACTACTGCCGCCGACGCTGGGACTTGGCCGACGCCGACCACTTGCGTTACCAACACCTTCTCAAGTTCGACAAAGCCATGCTCGCGCTGGACAACGATTACCCGTACATGGGTGCCGCCCACCAACACGTGAGCACCGCCGACGACGGTCGCCAGATCCTCGTCTTCGAGCGCGGCGACCTCCTCTTCGTCTTCAACTTCCATCCCACGAACACGTACGAAGGGCTCGAGATCGGCGTCCCCGAGCAAGGCAAATACCGTCTCGCTCTCGACACCGACGCCGGTGAATTCGGCGGCGCCTCCCGATGCGGTTTCGGCGTCGATCACTTCACCTCGCCCGAGCCCGTCGAGAGCTGGGTCGGCCCGTACGAGCAAACGCCTCGCGCGGCGAAGATGTTCGTCTTATCGCCCAGTCGCAGCGCTCAGGTGTACTACCGCGTGCACGAGCACACGCCCGTATCTTC
>Ga0163111_10001616_pt1 | contig 14008 bp, 42 predicted proteins | sample CRUFie1St18metaG_FD_109645 | JGI IMG/M metagenome (GOLD analysis project Ga0163111, IMG submission 109645) | Marine microbial communities from the Costa Rica Dome - CRUD Field 142mm St18 metaG | ecosystem: Environmental > Aquatic > Marine > Oceanic > Photic zone | place: Costa Rica: the Eastern...
CTTGGATGGTTGTTGGTGAGAGACATGATAAAGATATAATTGATAACAGATCAACAGATTCCGAAGGTAGATTTATTCCAGAAGTTACTGATGAATATGATCCATCACAATTTACAGAGTATGTTGAACCAGTGGATCAAGAACCAGAGCCAGATAATACAGAAGAAAGAGATCCAACAGTATAAAATTACTCACTCAACGGATCACAAGTTCTCCAACCCTTCTCTGCAGTCGCTTGACCCTTGAGTGCAGTGGGGGGTTCTTCTTTAAGTTTTTCTACCATTGAGTCTGCAAATGCTTCCATCTTATCTGGATGAATCTGCTGAATACCTGCTTCCTTTACAGCGTTACTGATGCTAAAAACCTCTTTATCTGTAAGTTTCCTACCCTCTGATGGATGTGTCATAAGATCTGGATGCCTTCATGCATTATACCACTATCTAGTCATATTTGTTGGTTTTTTAACATTTCTTTCTAAACTTGACAAGAACTCAAATACCCAGTAGAATAACTCTGTCAGGGTTCATTGGAGATTCTAGCTAGTAATGATTCAAATAAATAATCAAGTGCAAGGATAAACATATGTTATCAACTGCGTATCGTCTCAGGTTAGAGTCCATTTGTACCTGTATTGCAAATAAGGAAGAAGTTCCTTTGGAAGATATGATCTGGGCAGAGAAACTTGCTAGGTCTCATACTACTGCTAGAGACTGGTTGAATAAAGCAAGAAGACAAGCAGCACAAGACATTCAAGAAGGTAGTATGGATGATTTTATGAATAAGATGGGATTAGGTGATCCAGATCCATCTAATTATAAGACTGGATTTGATGGTGCTGATGAAATTGTTGACTGGTTCAAGCAAGACAAACCTGATGATTGGAGGCAAAGAGACTGATGCATGACTTTTTAGATAATTTGGCAAATCATCAGTATCAAAAGGTAAAGACTCGTACTGTTGAAAAGATTACTCCTGAAACATACGAGAAGATGAATGAGGAGTTTGAAGAGGAAGGACTTGCTTTCCGAATCAATATTCCCACTCAAGATCAAATTGATGCTTGGATTGAGGACAGTAAAAATGTTAACTAACTGCACTATCACTGATAAAGATGGAAAAGTTACCGATTATGTCTGGGACGACCAGAAGAAAGTAATGGTAGAAGGTAAACCAGAAAGAGAGATCCCTTGGTGGCAACTGCATCAAATAGCAGAGGGATTGGGCGGTGAACTTAAAAAGTTCGTTGAACAAGACAGTCGTGGTAATGTCAAGTACAAAATTGTGATTGAATACAAGGAGGAAGAAAAGTAATGGAAGCAGTCATCTATTCTAACGGTAATCAAGAATGTGAGCGTGCTAAGATTCTTTTAGAAAAACTCAATTTTCAGATTCATGTATATAAATTAAATCAACACTTCTCTGAAAGAGGTTTTGTTGCTGAATTTGGTGAAGAAGCAGAATACCCTCAAGTGAATGTAGGTTTCAGACATATTGGTGGATTAAAGGATACATTAAACTACTTCAAGCAGAATAATCTACTATGAAACCAGTCATCCTCATTGCTTGTTTCACACCATTAGCAGCGATTTGGATCGTAATGAAGGTAGCAGTTTGGTTTTCCGCAGTCAATGACGAGAGAAACTATGTCAGAGCAGAATCAAAAAAACCACACGGACCTTATGTGGCAAACGCATATGCAGATGTTGACGAGGAGGAAGAGGAGTATGGAGATCGCACAGACTATAGATAAAGCGATCAAAGACTATTATGATGAGATTGGCAAACCTGTTCCACGATGGAAACGCCAAGAACCAGAATGGTGGCAAGAATATTTGATTCGTTTAGGACTTGATCCTAGAAACCCATGACTGGCGACGACCATGACTATCAGGTCAACTTGAGCATAGAGGACATTCGTCTTCTGTATCATTGCGTACAGAAGAGAATTGAGACTTGGGAGGGATCACCATCTAGACACCCACAAGAACAAGAACACCTATGGTATCTGAGGGATTCGTTGTATCGGATGATCCTAGACTTTAAGTTTCATAGCATGTAGGGTTGACAGACTGGTATAGATAGTCTATGATACCACTATAAATGTTATCGTCATGAACTATAAACCCTATTCACCAGAGTGGCATCGGAAACGATACCTGAAGGAAGCATTGGATGAGTATTTTGATGATTATGTGGATAATGAAGTTATCTATAGTGACCTGATGGACATTCTCTCAGCAAGAATGACTGCTGCTGTGAATGAAGTCAATAAGGTAATGGACCTTAAAGATAAACTTAAGGACAATTAACAATGAAAAAGAAACTGAGGCATCAGGTCAAATCCAGGTGGTATTATGTGTTCTGGGGCATAGCAACAATCTCAGTGGTGGCGGGGCAAGCGTATGTTGGAACAGGATATCGTATTCTTCATGAAGATATGAGAGAATTATTGAATAAAGTTGACGGAGTTCTTCTTCACAAAGATGACACTCCCTATGGAGATTTAATATGAGTAGAGTTGAGTTCCATAAGCAGATCATCTTCCGAGAAACTCCTGATGTTATCTTCTCGGACATTACGGTCACAGATTCAAATGCAACTGACCTTGTGATTCATGATGGACCTGCTATTTCTCCCCCTGATGACAGTGTAGGAGCAAAGCAATTTTACATTCACAAGCATCAAATTGACCATAATCGTGTGGTTCATGGCACCAGAATCTTTGAGGTTGTGAATCCTGAGTGGAAAAACCCTTATCATATAGTCCATCTAAATCGCTCTACAGGTGCCTTGATTGTACCCAAAGGTACTTGGCATAGGTCAACATCAGGAGAACAGGGTTCTGTGGTCATAAACCACGCTGTGAGAGATGATGAGTTTGACCATAACACTGAGTTTATCCCAACATCAGCAGCAAACTGTCCAGAATTGTATAAAATTCTTACGGAGATCAAACCTGTACTTCATACAGTATAAATAAACACATCAGAATTGTATTCCCTTCACATACACTGATAACAAGAATTATCTGGACTGAGTGCTCGGAGTCAGCACCGCCAAACACTTTATCATTATGAAAACAACACTTACTGTCGGAGACGATGGTGTCCTCACATTTTCCGAAGAACTTCTAAAAGAAACTGGATGGAAAGAGGGCGATATGCTAGAATGGATTGACAACCATGATGGTTCTTTCAGTCTTATTAAAATGAATGAAGAGAATACCTGAATTCCACTACAAGGACTGGAGGTTCATTCATGACCCTGCCGATACTTAATCTTCTAATTAAATACACCCACTGCTCTGTTACCACAGGCGGTCATAAAATCTCTATACAATGGAAGTTAGGGAAAAATCTTTTGAGGTGGGACTTAAGAGATAGAGATGCAATGCTAACAACAAGACCAGGAGAAAAGATCCTGTATCTTAAAAAACTACCACATTCAGTTAAAGTATGAAACCAGGTGACAATGTACGCTTTTTAGGTTGGACTAAAGAGCAAGTGAATTGGGGAAACAATGACACCCCATACATGCTGATCCGAGATCGTGTTTACACAATTACTGACGTTGATATTCATCGTCAGCATACAAAAGTACAAATCAAAGGTGTACTAGGTAAATTTAATTCTGTTCATTTTCAAGTGATTGATTGATGCCTGTTAAGGAGAAGTTTCCGTGGGAAAGTTTCCCGTATCGTCTAGAACTAAAGGATAGAGTTGCTTGGTTCCAGTGCCAAGAGCACATGGACAAGGAGATCGCCAGGTACAAACTCAGACCAAAAGATTACAAGGCATCATGTAAACGCGGATACAAAATTGTCAAACCAGAGAAACCAAAGCGTAAGATCAAACCAAAGGTAGAGAAGGTAATCAAACCTGCACCTAAACCCAAACCTGTTGACAAGAAACGCAAAGAACTTCTGAGTCCTGTGATGAAGTTCAAAACCATACAGTTTGACAAGCAACATAAATTATTACATCCGAAGAGAAAGTAATCATGTATGAAGAATTGAATTGTTTTGAAGAAGCACTCAAACATTTTGGAACCAGAGTTGAAGTCATCACTGCTATGGAGATGTCACGGCGTATCGGTGCCGAGGATGCCTACCAGATGATCAAGGATGAACTGAAAGAAGTTAAGAAGTGTCGTAAACAGTTTAATAAAAATGACCAGTGCTGATAGTTTGAAGATTGAGCAGAACGAGGATGGATCGTTCGCAATTGAATGGGATAAAAATGATCCCAGATGGAAGTGGTTGAATGAATTGACACCTGAACAGATTCAGAGTATGATAGGTGCAGCAGTACGACATGATCGTAATGGAACCCTCTAACTACACCAAATATAGTTTAGACAGTCTTCGTGATTGGGTTGATGATGCCATGAATACAGATGCAAAGCCTGAGCAGATCGTTGAAGCGATTGTGAGTGGACTGCAAGAGAATGTGGACTATCATATGGAGCAGATGAACAAGAATGCAGAAACCATTGCTCTACTGAAAACGACACTTAAGAAAAATTAATTGAAAGCACCTTTACAGGTGCTTTTTTTGTGGTATAATGTGATTAGTTCGATCTACACAGTGATAAATCTCCGACCCCACCAACAAACTGCACTTGATTCCATGCTCAATGAGAGCAAGGGTCAGGTCATCATGCCAACGGGCGCAGGAAAGACACTGTGCATGATTCAGGACACCAAGATCCACTTCTCACTCTTTGAGCAACAGACACATGTCATCGTTGCTCCTAGACTGTTACTTGCACAGCAACTGTGTTCAGAATTTCTTGAGCACATTGTTGACCCTATGGTACGGGTCATGCATGTCCACAGTGGATACAACAAAAATCTACTCCACGAGTCTACTACAGATCCCAAAGTCATCTATGACTGGGCAGTTCAGTGCTACAAGCGAAATAAACTGATCTTTACCACTTATCACTCACTTCGCCGTGTTGTGGAGAGTGGTATCAAGATCGACACCATTTATTTTGATGAAGCACACAATAGTGTGAAGCGCAACTTCTTCCCCGCTACTGAGCATTTCAGTTATGAGGCAGAGCGTTGCTTCTTTTTCACTGCAACTCCAAAGCACTCACATTCTCCCTTCAAACCAGGAATGAATGATCGGGAGATCTATGGTGATGTTATCTGCAACATCCCTGCTCCACAACTTGTCAGTGAGGGTTACATTCTCCCACCGAAAGTTGTTCTTGAGGAACTGCCACAGGGTGATTACAAACTCACCGACAGCGAAAACCTGTTGAGGTCTATTGATAATAACTCCTTGAGCAAGATTCTTGTTTGCGCTCGGAGCACACGGCAGATCACCAACCTGGTACAGCAGTCGGATTTCTGTAATCAACTCGAACACAGAGGTTATTCTTGGATGTATATCACCAGCAAGACTGGTGCAATCATCGATGGTAAGAAAGTTGACAGGCATGAATTCTTTCGTGTTCTGAACCTCTGGGGCAAGACTCCTGGCAAACAATTCGTTGTCATGCATCATTCTATCCTCTCTGAGGGTATAAATGTTCATGGACTGGAAGCAGTTTTGTTTATGCGAAACATGGACTACATTGGTATTAGTCAATCTATTGGGCGTGTGATACGCACAAGAGACGCTGAGAAGGTGTTTGGACTTGTTTGTGTACCAGTTTATGATAAAGTGGGTATCAGCACTGCCAGAAGTGTTCAGGCGGTTGTTGATACAGTGTTTGAAAAGGGTGATCCCGCAATTAGTGTAATCAAGAGGTAATCTCATGCAATGCGAAGTTAAGTGCTATGTCGCAGGTAAAGTGTTCAGTGTGAAGTGCTACGCTAGAGACTATAGTGAAGCACGAGAAGTTGCTCTGGCACAATATCCAAATTCCCGTATCATGGGTGTAACTGCTGTATTCGATAAATCGGTAACCTAAAATGGAAAAACTCTACAAAATCCAACACAATGAAACTGTAGGTTGGGGAGACATTGAAGAACCACAATGCACTAAACTGACCAAAGAACAGTGTAAAGTTCGCCTGGAACAGTTGTTTGCTGAGGGTTACAACCCCAACCATATTCGTGTTGCATACGATGAATGAACTACCACAAAGTTTCACACATGAACCACCACCAGGATACCGATATGAGGTAGTTCGCAAGAACGCTACTGTACTTGCAATTTGGACTGTTTGTAATCCTGGGTTTGTCTACAATGATGGCAATGCGGTTCGTTGTATCTGGGGATTCTACAATCCAAAGAAACAACAATACTTTGCACCAATCAACTCCACAAAAGTTGGGAAACAAGTAGACATTGAGTCTACGACTCCCTATACTGCAATGCAACTCAACCTGAATCCCCTCGAACATGCTCTATACGCCTCAAATTGACGATTATGTGAAGTGGGATCACGCTGGTCACATTGACCAAGGTTGGGTGTACTTTAAGTGTGATGATTACATTACGATTGAAGTGCGTGTGAAGGACAAGTGTGATCAAAACATCAGAGACTGTCCAATTCATAAGAAGACACATGTCTTGTTAGTTTGTTATACACACTTCTGGAGTGAGTTGGAGTATGTAAAGAATCGCAGGAACATTAACATCGATGAGTACAAGAGTCAAGAGGGTCGGTATCTTGACCCTCAATAATTGTGCTATAATTACACTGTAACCTCTAGGAGACGATGACAAAGTATTTCTACACTGTTGACCACTTCATTCCATTTCCTCGTTCTGAATATGGTGGAGTGTGGGTTGTTGTTGCAGAAAATGATGAAGAATGTTTTGATCTGATCACTGCTGAAGATGAAGGAGCTAATGATGACTATTATGGTCGCCTTCGTGAAAACATTTTGAAGGCACCAGCGTATCCACTTGCAGAAAATGCTGAGTCCTGCATCGTGGAGCAGTTCACAACCTGAAGACAATCTGGAATGTGGTACAGGGGGTGCAACACCCCCTTTTTTGCGCCTATACTAGGACAGTTCAGGAGCATACCACATGGGCACCAGATCGCGAATTGGCATAAAGACTAAGCACGGCATCGTTTCGTGCTACCACCACTGGGATGGGTATCCTGAGTGGTTGGGTCGCATTCTACAGGAGCACTATAACAATCGTGAGAGTGCCACTCAATTGATTGATGGTGGTGACATGAGTTCGTGCTGGTCCAACGAACTTTGGGGCAAGAAACTTCCAGAAGGAAAGTTTCGTCCTGAATACTATACGCTTCGTGGTGACACGGATGTTCATCCCATCTTTGCTGAGGACATGGATGAGTATTTGCAACAGTGTACGGATTCCTGGGGCGAGTATGCCTATCTGTTCGTCCATGGCGAATGGAAATGTTTCAAAAATTCTGGTGAATCTGTTTGCATTTCTGCCCCAAATCCTGTATAATTAAATGGTGTTGAGCAGAGGACTTCATGACTCAGGAAGTAGAACTTCAAATTGGAATTCCCGATTACTACCGTGAAGATCTCGACTCACACGAGTTCGACAAGTATCTAGAAGATGCATCTATTAAATCACAGGCGCTAGGCATCTCACTTCAATTCTATTTGATGGAGTTCCGTGAATAAACCATTCACTATCCACGACACTGAGACCAACAGAACTTTGAAACTTTCATTTTCTGAATTTGCTGATCTCATTATTGGTGCCCAGTGTGCTCAAGACTTCTTTTCCCGAAAAAGAGGAAAAGAGTTTTCCATTCTTGTTAAAAAACTCAAAGAGGTATCTCTCTGATGACTGATTTCAACTACGATCACTCCAACTTCGATATTCGTGAACTCGAAGAAGATGCATGGGAGTCATTTCTTGAATCATCTGAAGATGATTGGCAACCACTCGGAATCGTAGAGAGCATGGATCCCGAAACAATAGAACTACTGAAAGAGTTCTGATTTCAGGTTTTCTATATAAATGCTCTACATATAGTAGAGCATTTTTTGTCTACTAAATTATGCTCATGGATGAAGCAACAAAGTTGATCCTTGCCAAATTTCAGATCGAAGGTGTCATGAAGTTGATTAAGGGAAATCCTTATGAACACCACATGCTTATGCATCTCAATCCAGTTTATTATGAACTGAAACGACAGTTGACTAATCTTGACAAAACACACTTGTCCGATTAAAATTAACCCACTAGCACGGAGTCTCCGATGGATCGTACACTTTCCAAAAAACTCACCAGATACCGCATCACTCTCGATGTCATGATTGATGGGACAGCGAGTGAAGTTCCCTCTCATTGGGACTGGGATAAACTGCTCCAACTCGAAGGAAATGAGCAGATCAATGATGTCTATGTTGAAAATCTCGGAGATTACAAGACCCCATGAACGAAAATGAGTTTTTTCAAATAATGGGAATTGATGTAAAAGAAAGTAATGATGAAACCACTTTTTTCTACGAAGAGTATTTCTATGATGATGTTGCCGTTGGCGATACACTAGAGACCTACGACCCATGAGGCAACAGGGGACAGTTCGTGAACTGGTTGGGAGTCTTGCATGACTCCCCTTTTATGCAATACTACGGATAGTTGAGGGAACCCATGTCTACCACCATCAAGATTGAGCAACTCAACCCAGACCTGGGTGAGATGGGTTGTTCGTGGAATGTTGGCAAGTATCTTCGTTCTGCTGCCATTGAGGCAGACATCGCAGAGATCCTACGAGAGAACGAGATTGATGAAAAAATCGTTAATCTCATCTGCGACACAGTTGTAGATCACTTTGCCACCGCAGAATACCTGGAGCACGCTGATGACAGTTTCTGATTTTCAAATGCTGGTATTGCTTTTGATGCCAGCAATGTTGATGTCTGTTCTTATTCTCTGGACATTTGCTGCTGGAGGTTAATTATGGGAAGACCAAAACTCATCGGACCATTGACTGCTTCTGAAACAAAGAAGAAGAAGCAAAGAGAAAAGTGGTATGCAGATCCAAAAAACAAAAAATTAACAAAGAAACGAGCACTTGAGTCTAAGAGAAGAACTCAGGAATGGTTCAAAGAAGAGAAAAAAAAGTATGAATGTTCTCATTGTAAATCCAAAGGATATGGAAAACTTGGATTTTATGATTTGTCTCACTCAAGAGTAGATCAAGTATCTGAACTGGTTGGTAGAGGCAGTCGCAAAAAAATCAAAGAAGAGATGGAATCAAGAACATGTATCTGTGAAAGTTGCTGGCACTTGCACTATACATGCGTACAATTTCACTTCCCGAAGATAAGTTTAGATGACATCTAAAGAAAAACTCCTATTTGTTTGTTCGTTTATTTGGTTTTTGCATTGGGGTCAATGTCTTACATCACTCATTCTGGATACGGTTATTCTAAAAAACTCTGCAAGGATATTGCTCAGTGGTTTGTGAACAAGTATTATCCACGCCATAAACTTGACATTGATATTGTTCACCGATCATTGAAATGCGACAATGTTTTTGGATTGTGTGATGTAAATGGGAACATAGGTAGTCGCCCTCGTGCATTTTTGATTGATCTTCACTCAAACATGGACAAGGAGTTGTATGCAAGAACCCTTTTGCATGAACTGACGCACATGGCACAGTGGATCGATGGTGCGCTGCACATGAAACATGGAAAATTGTGTTATTCACAAGAACCAGTGGAGAATTATCCATACGAAGATCAACCTCACGAGATTGAAGCAAGAGAAAGTGAGGTGATTCTGTATGATCTGTGGTTGATGGATCGAGATCGTGTGCCAGTTGGACAGGTGTCATACGGTTTCCCCAATCGTCTCTGTCAGTCTTCATACTAGGAATGTTCTTGAAGGTAACTGCTCATGCCACTCTTTTACCTGGGAAATGGTACTACACGGTACATTCCCCGAAACGACTGGAATCGTGCAACCTATCGGGAACTGAAGGCAATTTTGAACGAACTGCCCGAACGCTACCTGGATCAGACTGCCACCATTGAGGTCGATGACGAGTATTACGGTTTCGGAATCTCGTTTACTGGACCTGCCCATCAGGTACTAGATTCAGACCATCTGTTTTTCTCTGCAAACAAATGAGCAACCAAGTCACCTATCGCGGCGTCAAGTACACCATCACTCCTGAGAAAAGGATCGTGATGGAAACTCTGACCTTGCAGTATCGAGGCAAAACCTATTCCAAAGTGTCATGAACTTTCGTGTAACATCGATCAACTTTGACTTCGTAGATGGTAACTTCGAGTTGCCACCAAATATGCAACAAGAAGTCATTAATACTACCATGGGTAGTATTTGGGAGGCAGATGATGAAGATGATCTCATCGAAGAGATTACATCTGCTACGGGTTGGTGCATCAATTCAATCGATTACGAACATGTTCTGAAATGATTGTATTTGCCTCATTGACTACACTTCGTCTGTTGATTCTGTGGTGTGGAGTTGTCTATTTCATTCCACTGATTGATGAGGCGATTTACATTCAATCTGTTTACTCAGAGTACGCTGGTTCCGCACTTTGCCACCTATGACAGAACAATCACCCAACAAAAAAGATCTTGAAGAACTCATTGAGAACTATGCCTGGCATATTATCGATGGGTTAGATCATAAATCAGCAGATCAAATGTTGTTTGATTTGTTGAAACGAGAGTATGAAAAGTTGACCTGGGATGAGGTTATTGAAGAGATCGTAGATCTTTACGATGAAGATACTTTGATTGATCTGCTTCCTGATCAACAACCAGAATTAACTGAGATTGGAAAACTGGAAGCAACCGCACCTGATTATGGAGTCGGAAAGTAATGCACAAAACAACACTGGATCTGTTCTGCAATGAAGATCCCGATGATTACAACATCGATAAAGCATTTGAAGAGGCAATGGAAGAGTCTGCCGCTCGTCTTAAAGTCACGGTAGATTACTACATGGAAGAGTTCCTGATCTGACCACCTGCCGAACCGTCCATCAGACCCCTTGGCAGCATCCAACATTCGTCCTACACTCCTATCAAAGGGACACCAATCATGATTCTCTCTCAAGCATCACGGATCACAGATCGTCAACGGGTCTGGGTTGCTCGCAACAACGATGACTCCACCTTCGGCACCATTGCATCACGGTGGGGTTGCAAGTCCTGGGTGCTCGCTGGTGCCTGGAGCAAACGATACAAGGAAGAGGCGATTGCTAAGATCCCCTCCTTTGAAGATTGAGTTTTTTCAAAAAACATTTTTTTATCATGGAACATTCTAATCCCTACACCGCTCAGATCATGAGCAAAGGTTATTCTGAAAGTGAGGCACGCCAAGTGTCACCTTCGCTCCGAAAAGAGCGAACCTTTCCTTGCACTATTGGAGGCAGAGTTTTCCAAACTCAATCAGAATATGATGATGCTCTCCACGATTTTCTCAATGGGATGTGACAGTCCCTGAGGTGTCCTGAAAGCGGTTGCGTTCATCCGCAACCGTGGGGCATCATTCACATAACGGCGAAACAACTCACGCCGCTCCTTCTATAACATCATGTCTGATTTCACTCTTCAGCAACTTAAAGACACTCTCGAAGAAGTGATTCATGCTCAGAATGTTCTGACTGAATCTGTTAAGACCATCGCAGTTTCTCTCGCTAAGATGGAAACTATCAAGAGTGAAAAGGAACAACAGGAAGATACCTGGGATGACTTCATTACAAAGGAAATGTCTGATTTCCTGGTTGAGTTTTACCCTGAGACTGCAAATTATGTCTCGGAAAATGTTGTAAAGACATTGCAACTGTGCCGCACTCATGGTGACTATCGGTCGTTGCGTCCGACTTATTTTCGATACAATGCCTCTAAGAATCTCAAGGTTCGTCAGATGCTGAAACTAATATCTGCTGCGGATCGTATGAAGTTCTTCGGCAAATTTGCACACAGAAGTTATCACAAAGCATATCTTTATGTGCTGAAGAGTCAGATCAAATATGCAAAAGCATGTCCTGAATGTGGCATGATTGCAAACAAGATCTGGGATCGTATGGAGAAGGAAAACATGATCTGATAATGTAGGCAGCACAGTATTCAGCGTAAGACCTACACATAGAGAGGCAAAACAGTAAGAGAGATCGATAAACAGATCTACGCCTCTCTTACACATATAAGGGAGAAAACTGTGGGGAGGAGTATTCTTCCCCATTTTTGTTGTTGAATTTTTGATCATGAGTCTTTCTAAAAAACAAATCCAGTGGCAACATGCTTTCTATGAATGGCATTTACATCAGACAGATGATACTGCTGCTGATGAACTGAAAGCACGCAAACAGTTGTTATCAATAATTCGGGAGAATCGTAGGAAGAAACAATAGTGGACAGTCGGAGAGGTGGTATAACAGTCCTGATGCATGGCGCTGGTGTCTGTATTATTAACTCAAGTTCAAAGCAACACCGATGAACACCCCACAACCCACCAATCTGATCTCCGTCAAGTTCACTCGTGAGCAGTTGTATCAACTGCGAGACATGATCGGCAAGGAGTTCAATCACATGGTGACTGCCTGGGTTCCTGTTGGCACCTTCGATAAACAAAAGGATCTTGCCTACGGTATCATCAAGGCAGTTGATGTTGTTATCGGTGTGGAAGACTATCAAAACACCTATGGTGATGTTGAGAAGAACCCTTTTGCTCCCACAGTGGTAGAGTTCCTGAAGGATCGTCGCTACTGTGATGATGAGCACCTGGAGCAGCAAGGTGTAATGTGGAAACCTGAGATTCAGGTTGCCTGATGTTATCCTATCTCTCAAAACCTCGCTCACCTCACTATTATCGTCAACTCATGTTTAGGATTCTCGTTGTTGCTTGTCTCGCTGGATTGTTCTACACCAGTGAACCTGCGAGGCAGGTAACTTCCGATGCACTGCAACACTCTGCCGACTTTATCCGTCCTTGATGATGTTATCTGCACGAGAATACGCTCGTCAACGACATGATCGTCGGAGACAAAGAAAGCGTGAGAGAGAACAATTCCTCGGAACATACCGATCTGGTGAACAGAGAGCGTATGATCGCCGTGAGAATGATCGAGAGCGAAAATCTAAAGAATACCAACTCTATGCAAAAGCGGTAGAAAATAACCTCGCCGCTGGTATTCTTGATGATCGTGATGTTCAATCCCATGCACAATTCCAACGGGAAAAACATGCATGTTGGAAGGAAGGTGTGAAGTGGACTGAACATTATCAACAAAACAAGGATCTCAAACAGACCAACATCGAACAATTCACCACTGCAAAAGTATCATGATCTCACTCAACATTATTCAAGGTTGGACTGAAGAAATTTGCTCCGAAATGAACAAGTTTCATGGAGGAGATTACTACAGTTTTGATTCATTCTCCCGATACTTTAGAATTTGGCATAGTGATTCAGAAATAATGCCCGTTGCTTATGTGAAGAAAGGATGGGGATATTTGTATGAACCTGAGTTCCGAAAGCGTAAAGCACCGAAAACATTAGGTAAGAATGGAGGAGTATTGTGGGATTTAACTAAACAGGAAGATCGTGAAAGTTGCCTGGAATTGATAAGATCTGAGGGATTGATTTATGTTTCCCCTGGTCGTATGGAAAACCGCAATACTTATGCTTTTGCTGATCCTAAGACTAAAAAATTAGAGCAATTAGTTGGGCATCAAGTTATCAATGATGTTGCAGTTATTGGATACTCATGAGAATTATTCTTGCCGCCATTGTTGTGCTCCTGGGTGTGAATTTGATGGTCGATGTTTTAGATTCAAAAATGAAGCATCAGATCATTGAACGCAATCGGAACATCCAAAGACTCATCGAGGAGTCTTAAGTTGAGATAGTGGACAGTTGACGGTCTGGTACAATTTAGGTCGTCACTGCCCACATTACTTACTATACTACCTTCAAGTCACCCAAACATCATGACTGCACTCGTTGACACCATCCGCAAGCAACAGCAAGAAAATGTCCTGAAGTGGACCCAAGAACTGTGTGAAGCACTGGTAAAAGACTTCCAGCGGAAGAGCATTGAACGCTCAACATTGA
>Ga0163111_10001618_pt1 | contig 14001 bp, 21 predicted proteins | sample CRUFie1St18metaG_FD_109645 | JGI IMG/M metagenome (GOLD analysis project Ga0163111, IMG submission 109645) | Marine microbial communities from the Costa Rica Dome - CRUD Field 142mm St18 metaG | ecosystem: Environmental > Aquatic > Marine > Oceanic > Photic zone | place: Costa Rica: the Eastern...
GTAATTTCTTCATCTGTTAAATCACTACATCGCGTGCTTGGCGAAACATTTGCATCTTTTACAATTTGTTTCGCACTAGTATTACCAATCCCGAACACATATGTTAAACCAATATCAATCCTTTTGTTACGAGGAAGATCTACCCCTGAAATACGTGCCATATTTTTTGTTATTGCTAACTTTTTTATTTACGTTTCATTTTTGCTCGACCTTGTCGAACTTTTAATCTAGGGTCTGATTTGCAAATTAGATAAATTCGTCCACGACGTTTTACAACTTGACAATCTTTAGATCGATTTTTCAGATTACCTATCGAGCTTACTACTTTCATAGGCTTAAATTAAATTTTATTAAATTCACATAACAAATCAATTTTTTTGATATTGTTATAATTCTACAAATTTATGCTAACTTACATAAAAGAAAAAGTCTACGCTTTTTTAAAACTCTCGTAATTTTGGGAAACTAAATATCCTTTTACTTGAGAAGTCACATCAGTAATGACACCAATTAAAATTATAAGAGATGTTAGGTTTTTGAAAATATTAAACTGAAACAGGTTTCCTACAAGTATAGGAAAAAAGGCAAGAAAAGCTAAAAACAATCCACCCATAAATGCCAAACGACTGATTACTTGTTCAAGATGACGAGTCGTCTCTTTTCCTTGCTTTAAACCAGGAATACTATATGCCATTTTTGTTAAATTTTCAGATAAATCTTTTGGTTTAAGTACTAAAAGTGCATAAAATGTACTGAAAAAAACCACAAGAACCAAATTTAAAATAAAAGAGGCTAGTACTAAAAAATTTGTTAATTGGCCGCCTTCTACTGGAAGAATTTTCGATAATCCTAGCTGTAATGGGTAAAATAAGAACGCTGCAATTGTTGTACTAAAAACAAGTGGCATTATTCCACCTTGGTTAAGTTTAATCGGAATATAACTATTTTTAAATTCCGAATTTGGTGAAGATTGCTCTAAATAATTAAAATTTAACTGTCTAGCCGATACGATATTAACCCGTTTATACGAATCTTGCACTAAAACAATTATTGCTACAATAACAAGGTATATTAAATAACTTAAAACAAGAACTAAAAAATTGTTTATAGAAGAAGAATTTCCTGAGTTAGCAGTAAATTCGCTAATATTTGCTGGAAGCCCACCAATAATATTTATAAAAATTATCATTGACGAACCATTTCCTAGATCTTCGTTAGTTATAAGTTCAGCAAACCACATAGAAAGCATTGATCCTGTCGTTAAAGAAAAAATGACCTTTAATGCTAGGATAAGATTCCAATTAAAAATTACTGGTTTGACCAAAATAAAAGCAACACCAGTACTTAAGAGTAATGCCCAACCAAAAGTTAAATATCTAGTATAACGAGTAATTTGTTGGCGACCCAATTCCCCTTCTTCTTTCTGTAAACGTTCTAAAGAGGGGATAATAGGTGTTAAAAGTTGAATTACAATCGATGAATTTATATAGGGTAAAATACCTAAAGATCCAATCCCTAAAAATGAGCTTCCAGTTAAATTTTTTGCAAGACCAAATAAGGGATTTGAGCTCTGGTTTTGTGAAAAAATATCTAAATCTACATTAGGAACCGGAATATACAATCCTAATCTAATGAGAATTAAAAAACCAAATATTTTAAGAATCTTTTTTTGTAATAAACTTATTGTTTCAGATGTTTCCATTATTTACAAAATTTACTTTCGGCCAGTATAAGATTTTAATGTACTTAACCCATTAATAGTTGCTCGAGCATTGTTCAATAAATTATTTGAACCTAACTGCTTTGATAAAATATTTTTAATACCGGCAAGCTCTAATACAGTTCGTATTGAACTTCCAGCGATTACTCCAGAACCTGGAGCAGACGGACGTAGTACAAGCTTTGCAGCACCGAATCGACCGCTTGTAGGATGTGGAATGGAATTTGAACTAGTTAAAGGGACACTGATTATATGTTTTTTACCGTCTGTTACTCCTTTTCGGACAGCCGTAATAACATCTCCTGCTTTACCAATACCGACACCAACTTTACCTTGTTCATTTCCGACTACGATAACAGCTCGAAAACTCATTTTTTTCCCACCTTTTACAACTTTTGTTACACGTTCGATAGCTACAACGCGTTCTAACCATTCAGATTTGGACTTAAGTGTTTTTTTAGGACCCATAAAAAAATAAATATTTTAGTGAAATGATTATTTACCCGTTTTACCAGCTTTTCGTCTTATAACTTCACCTTCATAAGCAATACCTTTTCCTTTGTAAGGCTCCGGTGGTCGTACAGATCGAATTTTTGCTGCAAACTCTCCAACCATATCTTTTTGCATTCCTGAAACTACTACGCTTGTTGGATTTTCTACTTTAACAGATAGTTCCTCAGGCGTGATCATTTTTACTGGATGGCTATATCCCATATTTAAGACAAGATCTTTTCCATCTAGTTGTGCTCTATAACCTACACCAGTAATTTGTAGCCTTTTTTCAAAACCAATAGAAACTCCCGTAACCATATTTGCTATAAGAGTTCTGGAAAGCCCATAAAGAGCTTGAGATAATTTTGTATCTTGAGTTTTTTCTATAAATAATTTTTGGTTGCCTTCATCTAAGGTACAACAAACTAAAGAAGGCAAAATTCTAGAAAGACTGCCTTTAGGGCCGTCGACTAAAACCTTTTGACCATCTAGTTTTACTTTAACTTTTTCTGGTATATCTATGAATTGTTTACCGATACGAGACATTTTTTACTTGAAATTTACCAAATATAACATAGAAGTTCCCCACCAACACCTTCCTTACGAGCCTGTTGATCTGTCATTAAACCGCGTGAAGTTGAAACAATTAAAGTTCCAAAGCCACCCAAAATCCGGGGCATTTTTTTGGCTCCACTGTAGACTCTAAGTCCAGGTTTACTTACCCGTTGAATTTTTTCAATACTTGGCTTACGTTCTTTACCAATGTATTTAAGAGATACAAGGAGTGAACTATTTAGGCCATTTCGTAATTCTTCAAAAGAATCAATTAAACCTTCTTCAAATAAAACTTGGGTAATATTTCGAGTAATTTTTGTTGAAGGAATTTGGACAATTTGATGCTTAGCTAGATTCGCATTACGAATTCTAGTTAACATATCAGCGATAGTGTCAGTGCTCATTTAAATTTTTTCAGATAATTAAAAACTAAGCTGCAGTAAATGGCATTCCAAATGATTTAAGTAAAGCACGAGCTTCTTCATCTGTTTTTGCAGTTGTTACAATAGAAATATCTAAACCACGAATTTGGGTTACGTCATCATAAGATATTTCAGGAAAAATTAACTGTTCCTTTAATCCTAAATTGTAGTTTCCTCTACCATCAAACCCATTAGGGTTAATTCCTCTAAAATCTCTTATTCGTGGTAAAACGATATGGATTAGTTTTGTAAAGAATGTGTACATTTGTTCTTTTCTTAAAGTAACCGATGTACCAATAGCCATACCATCACGAATTTTAAATCCGGCAACAGATTTTGAAGCTTTATTTATTGTTGGTCGTTGACCTGCAATTAAACTAAGTTCATCTAAGCTAGAATCTAGTTCTTTGGAATTTTTCGAAGCTTCCCCTACGCCTCGATTAACAGATATTTTGACAAGCTTTGGCACTTGTTCGATATTTTTGTAACCAAACTCTTCTATTAAAGCAGGAACAATTTTTTGCTTATATAAGCTTTTTAAATCTAATTTCATAGCTAATAAAATTTACTTCCAGAAAATTTAAAATTTTTTACTAAAGTACTTCGGGAGCCAATGAAACAATTTTAGTAAATCCTTTTTCTTTTAATTCTCGAGCGATCGGGCCAAATACTCGAGTGCCGCGAGGATTATTTTCCTTATTTATTATTACAGAAGCATTATCATCAAAACGCAATCTAGAACCATCTTGACGACGAATAGATTGTTTAGTTCGAACAATAACAGCCCGAACAACATCTGAACGCTTAACTGTAAGATTTGGTGTCGCGTCTTTAACAACACCTATGATAACATCCCCTACATAACCATATCTTCGATTACTTCCAAGGACTCGAATACACATCAAATTTTTAGCCCCACTATTATCTGCTACCCTTAAACAAGTTTGTGGTTGTATCATTTTTTATGTTACTGATTTTCTTAAAACATTAATTAGGACCCAATTTTTAGTCTTACTAATGGGTTTTGTTTCGCGAATACGTACTTGATCTCCTATTGATGCATTAAATGTAGAATCATGGACTGCGTATCGTTTAGTTTTCGTAACAACTTTTTTATATCGTTTATGAATAATACGATCATTAACAGCAACAATACGCGTATCTTTCATCTTGTCACTAACAACAATTCCTACTTTTTCTTTTACGGCCATTAATTTCAAAATTTAAAATTTAAAAAAATAACATAATTAAATTTTTTTAAAGCACTCCTTTACAGTTTGTATTAAGCTTTTTCTAAAATTTTTGTCTTAATAGGAAGCTTATAAGAAGCTAACTTTAAAACTTTATACGCCATTTCTTTGTTTAAACCATTAATTTCAAAGAGTACTGCACCAGGTTTTACAACAGCAACCCAATAAGCTACAGTACCTTTACCAGAACCCATTCTGGATTCTGCTGCCCTTTCAGTAATTGGTTTATCCGGAAAAATTCGAATCCATATTTTTCCTGTACGACGAACATATCTTGTAATACTCCGTCTCGTTGCTTCAATCTGACGAGAAGTTAACCAAACAGGCTCTAAAGCTTGAATACCGTAATCACCGAAAACAATAGTATTTGCTTTTGAAACTCCTTTAAATCTTCCGCGATGTTGTCTACGAAACTTTGTTCTTTTCGGAAGTAACATAAAATTTACTTATATAAATAAATTATTAAATTAAAAAATTTCTTTATTAAAGATCCAAACCTTAATGCCTAATACCCCATATATTGTATTAGCCCGATGAGTAGCATAACTAATATCTGCTCGAAGGGTTTGAAGTGGAACTCTTCCTTCACGAGCCCATTCAGCACGGGCAATTTCAGCTCCGTTTAATCTCCCGGCAACTTGAATTTTAAAACCTTTTACGCCACTTTTCTGTAACATCTGAGTAGTTTGTCGAACAGCTTTTCTAAAAGCTACCCTCTTTTCAAGTTGATCAGCTATAGATCTTGCTACTAATGAACTTTCATTTTCGCTTCTTGCAACTTGTAAAACCTTAATTCGAATTTGTTTTGAATCGTTAACTAATGTTTTCAAGTTATCTTTTAATTCAACTATTAGATTGGTTTGATCTTTTTCTACTGCAATAGCCTTTGGTCTAGCAGCATGAATTATTAATTCAAGTTGATTTACCTTTCGCTTGATTTCTAATTTAGCAATCCCAGCTTTACTGTAAAGTGCTTCAAATTTTTTTTCAAAAAATTTTCTGATTTTATAATCTTCTTTAAGAACTTCGCTATAAGCACCGTAATTGGCAAACCATATAGCATTATGTGATTTATTTACACCAGTTCGAAAACCGGTTGGATGCGTTTTTTGTCCCACGAACTAAATACTTGTAAAAATTTTAGTTTTATAATTTAAGACTCCATAACAATAGTTATGTGTGATGTTGCTTTTAAAATTCTATAAGCTCTGCCTTGAGCCCTAGGACGGAATCTTTTCATAGTCGGGCCTTGATCTGCAAAAGCTGATTTAACTACTAAGGTTTTTTCGTCTAAACCGAAATTGTTTCTGGCATTTGCAGTAGCAGAACGTAGAACTTTTATAATTGGAGCACACGATGCGTATGGCATAAATTCTAAAATTAACAACGCTTCTGAATAAGTCTTCCCTTGGATTTGTCGAAGAACACGGCGAATTTTACTGGGAGACATTCTAACGTATTTAGAAACAGCTCGAATTTCGTTTTTTTGCATAGCAATTATACTAACGTTTTCCTTTCTTATCTTTTTTTACGTGTGAACGGAATGTTCTACTTGGAGCGAATTCCCCTAATTTGTGACCAATCATTTGATCACTGACAAAGACGGGTAAATGCTGCTGTCCATTATAAACAGCAAACGTATGCCCGATCATACTAGGTAAAATAGTTGTTGAGCGTGACCAAGTTTTAATTGTATCTTTTTTCCCACTAGCATTCATTTGCTCAACTTTATCAATAACATAAGAAGCTACAAATGGGCCCTTTTTTAAAGAACGTGGCATTTTAAAATAATTAAAATTTTATAAATTGTTTTAACGACTTAATTAACGTCGTGAACGTAATATGTACTTATTACTTGATTTAGTTTGGTTACGTGTTTTAATACCTAAAGCAGGCTTACCCCAAGGTGTTACAGGCTTAGGTCGACCAATAGGAGAACGACCTTCTCCTCCACCATGAGGGTGGTCAATCGGGTTTTTAACTACCCCTCGTACTTTAGGTTTTTTTCCAAGCCATCTACTTCGTCCAGCTTTTCCTAAAGTAATATTGATACTATCAACATTACCTACCTGACCTAAAGTTGCATAGCATTTTTTATTTACTAACCGAACTTCATTAGATGGTAACTTTAAAGTAACAAAATTACCTTCTTTTGCAATTAATTGGGCATAAGTACCAGCAGCACGTGCTATTTGCCCACCTTTACCAAGTGTTAATTCAACGTTGTGTAGAATACTTCCTAGGGGTATTAATTCTAATGGCATGGCATTACCAACTTCAATTGGCACACCATTGCCTGAATAAATTTCCATCCCTACTTTTAAAGAACGTGGGCAAACAATATATTTTTTTGAACCATCTTTATAGTGCAGTAAGGCGATCCTTGCATTTCTATTTGGATCATATTCAATAGTAGCAACCTTGGCAGCTATTTCTGATTTTCGATGAAAATCTACAAGACGGTATTTTCTCTTATGTCCACCACCACGACCTTTAACAGTGATAACACCACGATTATTTCGGCCACCACAAGCCTTTTTACCAAAGGTTAAAGTTTTTTCGGGTTTAACATTTGATAAATCGTTAAAGTATGAAACCGATTTAGAACGCGTGCCTGGACTATAAGCCCTGTACAGACGAATTGCCATATAATAATATTTAACTATTTAAGAACGTCTAATTTTTGATAGCAACAAATTATTCTTCTTCGAATAAACTTATAGAATCTTCCGATGCTAATTTGACTATTGCTCTTTTATAACGAGCTTTTTTTCCTATAAATTTTCCTACGCGACGCTTCTTTAAGGGTAATAAAGAAGTATTTACGGAAACGACTTTAACATCAAATAATTGTTCTACAGCGGATTTTACAGCAAGTTTATCTGCTTTGGAATCAACTGCAAAACTGTATTGATTTTGTTCAATTAACCGTATTGTCTTTTCAGTAAGAATTGGATATTTTACGATATCCAGTAAATCTCTTTGAGTAGATTGAATGTAAGACATAAAAAAAGTGTTGAACAGCTGGTAAAATTAATATTTTTGTGGCTGAATTTTTAATACCGTATTCTTCTTACCAGGAACAGAGCCTTTCAGAACAAGAATGTTATCTTCGGAATTAACGTATAAAATCTCTGTATTTTTAAGAGTTACCATTCCACCACCAAGCTGACCTGCCATTTTTTTACCTGGGTATACTCTTCCTGGTGTACTTCCAGCCCCGACACTTCCAGGTAATCTATGGTTTTTCGAACCGTGGGTCATAGGACCTCGGCTGAAATTGTGTCGTTTTTGGTTGCCAGCAAATCCTTTTCCAATACTTTTTCCAGTTACCCGAACCTTTTGGCCGATCGAAAATGTATCAAGCTTAATAATTTGGCCTAATTTAAAGTCTTCTGGTTTAGAAACACGAAATTCACCAAAAGATTTGAACCCGAGGTCACTTACATTTTTTAAGATTCCTCTGGTAGGCTTATTGATCTTCTCTAGTTTTTCTTCACCGTAAGCAACTTGAACGGCATTATAGCCATCTGTAGTAATAGTTTTGATTTGGCTTACCTGGCATACCCCTGTTTTTAATATAGTTACTGGAAGAACCTTACCTGATTCATCAAATATCTGAGTCATGCCAAGCTTTTTTGCAAATAGGCCTGCTTGCATAGAGATAATTTTTAGATATTAATTTAATAAAAAGTAATGCAATTTTAAAAAAATTTTGTTTATATGTTTTCCATTAATTCTACATATAGGTAGAATAAGTATAATTGAATTCTCTTTACTTTGTCCATCTATTAAAGAACTGGAACTAATTATATTTTTGAGGCTATCCTTATTCTTAATTTCGGTATATAGAACGACAAAAAGGGCTATGTTAAAGCCTATTGAACATTGTTTACGCATTTGCTTTCATTGGCCTCTATATCTTATCTCCTTATAAGACTTGTTTTTTAGTTTTGGAAAAAACAAGTCGCTAAGGTGTTAATTAAGTATTTAATTAACCCAGAGCCTTACAGGAGGATATTCTTAAGCAGTTTAAATTTTTTTAGATAATCCAATTTTGTTTACGGTAAATACACCTTTAAAACGACTTTGATAAATTATAAAATATATGTATAAGTCTTTATTTAAGACTATGCGTAAACAATGTTCAATAGGCTTTAACATAGCCCTTTTTGTCGTTCTATATACCGAAATTAAGAATAAGGATAGCCTCAAAAATATAATTAGCTATTCAATTAATTATTATTAGTTCCAGTTCTTTAATAGATGGACAAAGTAAAGAGAATTCTAATTAAAAAAGGTAATTTAAAAAATAAATAAAAAACTCTAAATGGTAAAAGTTATTGGTATAGACCTAGGGACAACTAATTCCGTAGTTGCCGTTATGGAAGGGGGTAAACCAGAAGTTATTACAAACGCTGAAGGGGAAAGAACAACACCTTCAGTAGTCGCTTATACAAAAAAAGGGGATTTACTTGTTGGGCAAATTGCAAAACGTCAAGCTGTTATTAACCCTGAAAATACCTTCTATTCCGTTAAACGTTTTATTGGGAGAAAAACTAGCGAAGTAAATGAGGAACTTCGTCAAGTTTCATATAAAGTTTTACAGACTGAGGCTATTATTAAACTGGAATGCCCTGCATTGAGTAAACAATTTGCTGCGGAAGAGATTTCTGCACAAGTTTTACGTAAACTGGCAGACGACGCTTCTAAATATTTAGGTGAAACTGTAAAACAAGCAGTAATCACGGTTCCGGCCTATTTTAACGATTCCCAAAGGCAAGCTACAAAAGATGCAGGAAAAATTGCAGGTTTAGAAGTTTTACGAATTATCAATGAACCTACTGCTGCTTCATTATCTTACGGTTTAGACAAAAAAGATAATGAAACGATTCTAGTTTTTGATCTTGGTGGTGGAACATTTGATGTTTCAGTATTAGAAGTAGGTGATGGTGTTTTCGAAGTGCTTGCAACATCTGGGGATACCCAGCTTGGTGGTGATGACTTTGACGAAAAAATTGTACAATGGTTAATTAAGGCATTTAAAGACCAAGAAGGTATTGATTTAACTAAGGATAGTCAGGCGTTACAACGTCTTACCGAAGCAGCTGAAAAAGCTAAAATTGAACTTTCCACTTTAACACAAAGCTCAATCAATTTACCTTTTATTTCAGTAACCCCAGAGGGGCCTAAACACCTTGAAAAGGATCTAACACGAGCTAAGTTTGAAGAACTTTGTTCTGATTTAATTCAGCGTTGTAAAACTCCAATTGAGATGTCATTAAAAGATGCAGAATTAACTCCTGCAGCAATTGACCAAAATGTACTTGTTGGTGGATCTACAAGAATCCCTGCTGTACAAGAACTTGTTGAAAAACTATTAGGAAAAACGCCAAACCAATCTGTAAATCCCGACGAGGTAGTAGCAGTAGGTGCAGCTGTACAAGCTGGTGTACTTGGTGGCGAAGTAAAAGATATTTTATTATTAGATGTAACCCCTCTTTCTTTAGGGGTTGAAACTTTAGGTGGCATAACAACAAAAATTACGCCGCGAAATACAATTATCCCAACTAAAAAATCCGAAACTTTTTCTACAGCAGTAGATAACCAACCTAATGTGGAGATCCATGTTCTTCAAGGTGAAAGGGAGCTTGCAAAAGATAATAAAAGTTTAGGTACATTTAGGTTAGATGGCATTGCGCCAGCAGCCAGAGGAATTCCTCAAATCGAAGTAACATTTGATATTGATGCTAACGGTATTTTATCTGTAACAGCTAAAGATAAAGCAACTAATAAACAGCAATCTATTACTATCAGTGGAGCATCTACATTACCCAAAGATGAAGTAGAACGTATGGTAAAAGATGCTGAGGTTAATGCAGCAGCAGATAAAGAAAAATCGGACCAGATTGAAATTAAAAATCAGTCTGAATCTCTTTGTTACCAAACAAAAAAACAACTAGAACAATTAGAATCTACAATAAGTGCAGAAGAAAAGCAAAAAATAGAAAACTTAGTTTCTGAACTTGAAGAGAGCATTAAAAAAGAAGATTATCCTTCTATGAAAGAACAGACAGAAAGCCTTAAGAAGGCTGTTATGGAAGTTGGCGAGAAAGCTTACAAACAAGCGGAAGGGAACAGCAGTGCTGAAGACGATGTTATTGAAACAGATTTTTCATCTGAGAAATAGCAAGTTGTAGGAAAAGTCAACGCCTCCTTTTTAATAGCTCCTAACTAGTTTTTGACAGTTTCCTCTTTGGAAAACATTTATCGAAACTAGTTAGGAGCTATTAAAAAAGGGATGATAATTTTGCAAGTTTACTAACAGTCGCTTTTTGTATACTCAGATATACTTTATTCGCAGGCTTAATTACTGATTCATTAAGGCTATAATTAAGGGCAAAGACTATTTTTATATAGATATTATTAACCCTCTAAAACCTAAGGGAATTAGTATAACAACATAAAAGCTGCAGAAATATTTTTTTGGTTTTTTATAAATTCTTAATTTTGACATTCATGAATCAATTGTGCATAAAAAATTTATATTTATGATGGCTATAAATTAAGAAGATAATCTTAATGGTTTTATATAGAAGGGCCTTTGATTGGGTAGGAGAAAAATTTAAATTCAATTTTACAAAAGTTCTAAGAATCGATTTATTACAATTCCATTTTATTTTAAGGTTATAATTAGTATAGAATAAAACCTAATAAATTGTATTCATGACTGCATCATTTTTACCCCCGATTCTAACACCGATTGTTACATTAGTTTTTCCGGGACTTGTTTTTGCTTTATTTTTTGTTTTAGTTGAGCAAGAAGAGGTTGCTTAAAATTCATTTTAAATAGGTTCCTTTTAGTTTTATCGATTTAAGTTCTAGAAGAGAACCTTTTAAAAATTTATCTTTTCACTGGTTGTACTAAAAGTGGGTTCGAGTTTGACAGATAGATCCCCCATAGTTAACTTTCTTTTAGTTACATGAGTGGGAAAAAAGCCTAATATTAAGTTTTATAAAAAAAAATCATTAACCATTTAACTTGATGGACATACAATCCTCTTTAGATAACATAATATTCCTTGTATTATTGATCGTAACTATATTCTATTGGGCAAGTATAGTTTATACTAACTTTAAATTACTTTCGAAAATTAGTTTTTATGGTACTATTCTAGCAAATTTATTAATTTTCTGTTTACTTAGTCTACGTTGGTTAAATTATGGCTATTTTCCCTTAAGTAATTTATATGAGTCTCTGCTATTTTTAGCTTGGGGTATTACTTTTACTACGATTGTTTTGGAATCCAAAACCCGGACATCTATTATCGGTTCTCTTAGTAATCCGATTTCTCTTTTTATTATTGGTTTTGCAGGTTTATCTTTGCCTGAAACAATGCAATCACCATCTCCACTTGTACCAGCTTTAAAATCTAATTGGTTAATGATGCATGTTACAGTGATGATGTTAAGTTACGCTAGCTTAATTGTTGGTTCTTTGCTTGGTATATTTTTTCTTATTCTTACTAATGGTAGAAAAGACGAAATTGTTCTGCAGGGTAATTCTTACGGAAAAGATTTTAAAAATAATAAATTGTTAGATACAGCCTTTTATCAAGAAGGTTCTATAGAAGATTATTCAGCATTAGTTGTCGAAACAGTAAATAATCCCGCACCAATAAAAGAAAACCGCTTAACTTTATTAGAAAGTATTGATAATCTTAGCTACAGAACGATTAGCTTTGGTTTTCCTTTATTAACAATTGGTATTATCGCTGGTGCTGTTTGGGCCAACGAAGCGTGGGGTTCTTATTGGAGTTGGGATCCTAAGGAAACCTGGGCCTTAATAACTTGGTTAGTTTTTGCCTCTTATTTACATGCTCGTATTACGAAATCATGGCAAGGTAAAAAACCGGCAATAATCGCTTCGTTTGGATTCATTGTAGTTTGGATTTGCTACTTAGGAGTTAACTTTTTAGGTAAAGGTCTTCATACTTATGGAATGATGTAACGGCCCACTTTAATTAGTTATAAAAAGAAATTTTAAAAGGTTCCAAAGAAAACTAGCTTTACCAGTGTAGGCTCATGTTGTCCTAAATTAGTTTTCTTTGGAACCTTTTAAAATTTCTACTTGCGTTAGATTTTAAATCAAAGAGCTCCTCTCGCTTAACGAGTAGATTTTTTTTTGTTTAAACGTAAAGCTGGCGACCTAAGCCAATAGCTAAGATTGCTGCAGTTAAAGCAACCAGTAAAGCCGTAAAAATCTGACTATCTGTAATCATTTTGTTTTCGAAAAAATTTAGGTAATTTAATAATAATTATATACCATTTTCCGCGAGTGGAAAACTAAACCCTAGGCTAAAAGGTAGGTATATTATTACCCTTAATAATTTTTTTTTCAAAATAAAGGTGAAAAACCTAGAATATTCCAGCCGATCGAATGATCCAGGTAGTAGCGGTTCAGGATATTTTACAATAATAAAATTGCACACAACTTGTTCGTAGAGAAGTTTATGTATTAAGGGGGTTAGCTGTATAGTTTAAACTACACATTGTTTTATTTTTGTATTAACTTTATTATTATAAATATTAAGATCATATAGCTTTACAAAACGGAAGATAATAAAAACTTAAACGTTCTAAGCGTATCGATCTTAGTTATTATTTTAAAATCTATTTTAAACTTAATACCTAGGTCTTTAATCAATTAAAAAAGTAACAAACTATGCTTAAAAAAGAATTAGAATTATATGAATTAGTTCTGTTCCTAAAGTTCACAACTGTAGAGGAATTTGCAAAGGAAAGGATTGATTTTTATAGAGATTTCATTACAGAGAGGGGAAGTGAAGTAATGATTAAAAATCACGGTAAAAAATCTTTAGCTTATCCTATAAAAGGTTTTGAAATAGCAACATCTATCCAAATTATTTATCTTGGTAACGATGATTTAATTAGACAAATTAATACCGTAATTCAAAGAGATGATTCGGTTTTACGAAGTTTAACAACAAAATTAAGAGACCAAAGTGTAGCAGAAATGTTTGATTACGGATTTTCATAACGGACAATATTAATAATAAATTTAAATTATGAAATATAAAAGTAATTTAAATTTATTATTTACAAATTTAAAATTTATTGTTACTATTGATAATATGATCGCGGGATAGAGCAGTTTGGTAGCTCGTCGGGCTCATAACCCGAAGGTCAATGGTTCAAATCCGTTTCCCGCTATTAACATTAGTTCTTTAAAACAGGCTATAAATTTTATAATCCGAATAATTTAATAGTTTAAAAATTTTTTTTGATATAAAAATAAGCAACATTAAACCCTCCTATTGGAGGATTTAATGTTGCTTATTACCCTAAGAAATAACCGATAGGTTACTAATTACGCTGCTACTGCAGGAGCAACTAGAGCTACTGGTAGAGACTCACCAGCTGCAAGATCTAGAGGGAAGTTGTGAGCGTTACGCTCGTGCATTACTTCCATACCTAGGTTTGAACGGTTAAGGATATCAGCCCAAGTGTTGATTACACGACCTTGTGAATCTACAACTGA
>Ga0163111_10001621_pt1 | contig 14000 bp, 8 predicted proteins | sample CRUFie1St18metaG_FD_109645 | JGI IMG/M metagenome (GOLD analysis project Ga0163111, IMG submission 109645) | Marine microbial communities from the Costa Rica Dome - CRUD Field 142mm St18 metaG | ecosystem: Environmental > Aquatic > Marine > Oceanic > Photic zone | place: Costa Rica: the Eastern...
AATGATACTCGAAGCGTCCGTTAAACCATCCGGTGGTGGATATTTCTTTAGTGCATTGTCCATCGAATCCGCCACGAGTTTGTTCCCGTACCACAAACCAAGAGAGTACATCAAAAACATCATCCCATATAAGGAACCGCCGGAAAACGCAGCTTTCCAAGTACGCGTCGCTGCTTCTTTCTCGGCGGCGCCTAAGTGGCTATTGTATCGTTTCGCCATCACCGGTTGGATATTCAACGCGTTCGTTACGCGAATTGCGTTAAGTGACTCCGTAGCCACCGCATCGGCAGCTTTATATGCCTCGCCGGTCTTTTCCAATGTAGCAACAGTTTTCACGAGCGTCATCGTGGCCATGAAAATTAACGGCGTCGTCGCTACAATGACCAGGGAAAGCTTCCACGAAAAGTAAAACCCGACGGCAAAACCACCCGCCATTTGAAAGGACGCTTGTACGAGCTCTGCGAACTTCTTCGCCAAACCTTGCTGTAACTCATTCACTTTGTCCGCGGTGTACGAAGCTAACTCCCCAGCTTTCGCTTGATCGAAGAAAGCGACGTCTTGCGTAAGTAACGACTCGACGTATTTTTGTCTTACGTTTCTCGAGTTTCGACTCGCTGCCCATGAAACTAAACCGAACGCGAAGAAAAAAGACATCCCGAGCGTTAATGCGACGACTTCCATAAAGATGACGGCATTTTTCGTCTGGTCCGAGGACGTCGCCGATGCAGCCGTGCTATCCAACATGTTTCTAAACGCAATATTGATGCCGGGAAAACATAAACCACCAATGGCTGCAAATACACAACCGACAAAGAGCATGACAAACTCTGTACTGGTGTAAAATCGGAACAGCTGTAAGAACGGAACCGGTTTGATAGGAGCGAGGTCTTCACTTTTCTCAACTTCATTTGTTGGGGGTGACGTCGTCAACTTTTCTTCGTCCATCGTCACGAAACCTTACGAATACGAAGAAATGATGCGAGTGGGAGAGACGAATAGGAAGAAAAAGCAGAGATTGCGTATCGGAAGAAAACGAAACCGAGACGCGCACTCGCTTTTCTTAATCCGCGCGTGCGTGCGCGCGTGGCGTGGCGACCTACTTTTTTATAACGGAAAATGTACCAATACGGGGGAAAATAAATATTCCAATTAAAAGATATCCGAAAAAAATGGTGTCAACAGACAATCCGACCAAAGTCCGACGAGAACAAAATTCATATATTCTCGCGAAAATACCACGCGTTATCGGTGGTGGTCGATAGTATTGCGCGTGTGAGATTTTTGTTTGTACAACACGCATCACCGCTGATGCGATGGTGTTTGAGTGATCATTATAATTACAATACAAATATTTGACGCGACCAGATCTGGCCGTTGACCAGAGCTGTCACTTTTAACCGGACACAATTTATATATGTATATATCCCTACATACACCATTTGAAAGGGTGAAACAACTCGCCGTCTGTGTTTCGCGATAGATGGATATGATAACGATTAAACGAGAAGCACCGCATTTACGCAGCCGTCGTTTTCTGGGTTGTTCGTGACTTGCGCGTACTTCCCCCACACTACTTTACCTCCCGGCGTAACTAATCCCAACTCTTCTACTGAAACCTCAATGACCGTCCCTTTTGTCATCACACCTAAAGATGAGTACATTGGCCCGTTCGGATTCTTCTTTACGCCTAAAATTTGCAACTGGAACGTCGCTTTCAACTCAGGGTGCGTCACGTGCGCCTTCGTGAAACGCAAACCGGACGGGCGAATAAAGCGTTCGTATTTTGGTGGCTTACGCGTAAAACCTGGTCCAACAAACGTCGCTTTGGTAATCATTCTTTTCCACGTTTTCTTTTGTCTTTTACCAGAACGCATGACGCGGAACATTTCATCTTCCGCGATCGGTCGAACTTTTGGTAAAGGTACTTCCCACTTTCCAGCTTTCTCTTTTCGTTTTTGTTTAATCGTGTTGGAGAGTACTTTCGCTCTCGAGGTTGTTTCTCTATCCATCAAGTACGCGGGAATAGCTCCAGGCGCGACTTCGTCCTCCACTTTTCTCTTCCTTCCTTTCTCCCCGTGTTGGTTGATTGTTTTCTTCATCGTGATCTTCTCCTTGAACCGCTCTTTGCTGTATAACTTCGCCTTCAAGCCGATAAGCTTCTTCGCCATGGCGCTTCGTTTGTGCGGCTCCCTCGCTTCTTTCTTCCTCGCTTTCTCCTCATGATCGAGACGCTTACCGTATCGCTTCTGGAAAAGCTCGATGTGCTCGTTTTGCGGCATTGTTTCGTTTCTTTTTTACCGCCGCTGCGTATCTCTTCCTCTCTGCGCGTGCCCAAAGTTAGAAGAAGTGTACTCCTCCTCTTTCAATTAAGAATCGTCCAAATACTTTTAATAATACTTTGGCGGCGTCGTCGTTTTTGTCGTCGTCGTCCTACTCTCTCTCTCTCTTTCTCTCCGTCTGCGCGTGTACTGTGTGCGTGCGCGTCGAACGTCTCCCCCGATACCAACAACACCGGCGCAAAGACGAACTTTCAAAGAGGAACAACAGAAGACCAGATCGGATCTGTTTTTGAACCCGTTGTTGTTGTACCTCGCGAGCAAAGAAAGATGTGTTTTGGTTGTGTGGTAAAAGTGTGTGTACCACCACCACCTACATTATGTGTCCGCCCCATTTTCATCTCCTCTAAAAGACACATCCTCCTCCCAAAAAAAAAAAGTTAAAAAGGTTTCCTCGTCATTGATGAAAAGACAAAAAACGCACACACACACAAACATCATCATCATCATGCGTCGAGCAGCGCTCTTTTCCTCCCTAACGCGAAGGTTGCGGGGAGCGAGCGAGAGAGAAAGCGCGAAAAGCGCGACGTCGAACCAACACCGGGTCGTCTCCGCCGCGACGTCTTCTCGACGCGTGCTGCGGGGTTATAGTCGTGGTTTTTCTCCGTCGTTGTCGATCGAAACACAACAACACCAACACCAACACCGAGGAACGCGTTATAGAAATGCGAACAGTAGGAGTGCGTGCAGCGAACTTTACTACGGACGATCGGTGTCGTCCTACTTTGCATCGTCGTCGTCGTCGTCGTCGGATGATGATGATGATGATGATGATAACAATGATAACAATGATATCAAAAACAACAATAATAATAATAAAGAAGAAGAAGGAAGAAAAACAAAACTTTCTGAGAGAGGCATCGTCGTCGAGCCCGGTTCGAGCATCGCCGCCGAAGGTGTTTTAGGTTTGAACAACTTGCGAGACGTTCCAGGATCGAGAAAATACAAGAAACGAAAAGGCAGAGGCATTGGATCCGGTAAAGGGAAGACCGCTGGTCGAGGACATAACGGACAAAAGTCGCGTTCAGGCGGAGGACCGAGGTTAGGTTTTGAAGGCGGACAAACGCCGTTGCGATTGACATTACCGAAGCGCGGTTTTACGAACAAAAACCAAATGCGATTTAATGTTTTGAACTTGTCTGAGATACAAAGAACGTTTGAAAACGAAAAGAACGTCGATTTCACCTCGGGAACTATCGGTAACGTTGTGACTATGAAACATTTATTAGACGCGGGACTTCTCGATCGAAGGACGAAATTCGGAGTGAAGCTATTAGCCGGCAACTGTAAACGAGACGAGGACGACAACGAATGGAATGAATACGACGACGAAGATGGCGATGGTAAGATGAATAAAAAGAAGATTCCATTTACGCTTAAATTGGACATAGAAGTATCTCGGTGTTCGGAAACAGCGAAAGCTCTCATCGAAAAGAATGGAGGAAGAGTAACCAAAGTTCACTATAATCGATTAGGAATACGCGCGTTGCTAAAACCGCACAAGTTTCCCAGAGGATTACCGAAACCCGCGAGGACGCCACCGAGACTTTTGAAGCACGTCGACCGCGAAGGTACGTTAGATTTAGAAGAGCGCGAAGCGTTCGTTTAACTCAATAAATATACAACAATACACGCAAGACTAATGAACAATTTACCTACTTTTATGCGAGAATATTTTGTTGCTGCTTTTGAAATTCTCTCGATCCGAACACGGCGTTGGACACGCGCAAGACCACGGATGTTGTTACCATCGCTGCCCCGGCTACCTTTTTTTCGACGTATCGTTCAACTGCGAGCACGGCGTGCTGTCGCGGCGACGAGCTTGTCGCAGCAAACGAACCAAACTGTTTCCCAACTCTTTGCGCCACTTCCGTTTTTCCTTCTCTGAAGGAAGCAGACGAAGAAGACGTTCGAGCGTCGTATAAAGCTTCCGCTAACGCCTGCATGACAAATCCAATGGCGTAGCAACATGCTCCAACTTGCGCCGAGACTGAGAGAAATGCTACGGATCTACCTCGTTTTCGCGTTGCCGTGAACGCGTTCAAACCGATCGATCCTCTCGTCCGGATAGCTGGCGAGACTAAGCTTACAATAGCCGCGTTCATTCCGATAGCCGCGAGAATATCACACGCAAAAAATTCCCATTCGTCCCAAAAAGAAGGGGAAACGGATCCTACTCCTCCCGATTGCTTGTCCCTTTTACGATTGACACTATTTTTTTTACTATTCTTGCCGGTGCTGCTACCACCGTTCATTTTGGAAGACGACGATGGTGATCTTGCGCGTACTCTCATAAACTCTATGAATGATAACAATGCGACATCAATCGAGATGTCCGTATAGAGCCGTCGACTGAAACTCGCATCCATCAAAGCTCGGTTACGAAATGAAGAAAACTTCGAAACCACGTGTTTTACGAAGAAAGATTTTGAGGTCGCGAGGTCGAACCATCGCATCAAAACGGCTGCCGATATTCCGTTGGACGTTCGAATCATGGTGAGCATATCTTCGGGTAAAGGTGCTTTGTGCTCTTTACACAATTGTTCGACTTTTGATGTTGGAATCGACCCGTCTATTGAGGACGATATCGAAAGAGCTCGACTATCATCGCCTTCATTCTTGTTATCTTCGCGGTTACCTTCATCACCACTATTATTATTATTATTATCGCCACCATGACCACCACTGTTATTGTTGTTGTTACCGACGTCATCGTCACCGCCGCCGTTGCCGTTATCCGCGATAGGCTCGACCCCAGATTTCTTATTTATGCCAACGTCGCCGCCCTTGAGTTCTGCAGCTGAAAAACAAGGAAACGCGCGCGTTTGTGATGTGGATGATGTGGATGATGATGATGATGATGATGATGCGGATGACGATGATGAGGAGGTCGACACGAAATTTTCCCAGCGTCGTGCGCTTCCAAGCGTCGTAGAGGCCGCGCGCCGAGACCCCGATGACAACTCGCGTTGGCGCACAAACCGACCGCTTCGTCGTTTTTGGCCGCCGTTGCCGTCGTTCGGTTGGTACGCCGCCGCAGGTCTCGACCCACAACACTCCATCTTTTCTTCTTCTTCTTCAAAGAAATATTTGTACTTGTGAAGAAAAGAAATAGGTTTTGTGTGGTCTGTCGTCTGTCCTCCTTTTCCTCAAAAAAAAAAATTCAAAACGTCAGTCAAAAAAGTTTGCGTCGTCGTCGTCGTCTTTCAATCGGATTTGTGCGCGCGCGTGAAAAGCGCGGGCGCGAGAAAGGGTGTGTGTGTGTGTGTTTGGTGCGGTGGTGTCTCGAAGGGGATGTCACGCGTGAACGAAACGCATATTCTCGCGGACGCGGCGCTGGCGGATGCAAAAGGGACGTCGAAGGAAGAAGCGACGAGAATCAACAATCCTCCAGAAAAGACGAACGCGTCGAAGAGCAACAACTTTTCGATGACGACGACGAAGAAGAAAGCATTGCCTCAATCGTCAAACACGACGAACGGCGACGACGATTCGGATGACGAAGATTACGTCATTGGAAATTTAGAGTGGGATTCCGGTGGTTCCGGTTCAGATGATTCGGATGACGACGACGACGACGATTCGGATGACTCCTCCTCCTCGGGCGATGAAGACAGCTCAGACAGAGAAGGAAACGAAAAAGAAGAAGATAACAGAAGAAGAAAAAAAGAAGAACGTTCCATATCCAGAAAGGTCGATTCGACACTGGCAAATAAGCTCGGAGAGTGCGAAGAGTTGGAATATTCTGAATCTGAGGAAAAGTTAGCAGATACAAATAGCGATAGCGATAGCGACGAAAAGAGAGCAAAACGATACGAAGAACTCGAGGTGGAAAAGTTCTCAAAGGTACAAAAGCAAGAGAAGAGTACCCGATCAGGGGTACGTCGGGTTCGCTTTGATCTTGTTCCGGACAATAAGGCCGTGCCATCCCATGACACGATAGTAGCAAACGCAAAAGTGCCGGCAGGAAAAGAAGTCTCAAAAGATGTCATCAGAGATACGACGGGATGGATCCCGGTGATAGCATCGCCTATGAAGGCACTACCAGGATCTCTCGACTTTTACGAACGACAAATAGCTCTGAACGATATCAACGCACCAAATGGTATAAAATCTGTGGCTGGTACTGATGGTCTGCATTACTTCTCAGATAGTGAAGACGAAGACGATTATGAAAAAGACAACAATCTCAATAGAAGCGCCTCCAGACCGAGTGCTGGGCCAATCGCCAGAAGAACCCGCGCAAGGTTTAACATGGACGACGTTTCGTTAGATGAACTAGAACAACAGCTGAACACGTTACCAGACGAGGAAGAAATGATGTTTACGAATGAAAAAGATATATACGAGGATTTCTTGAGCGCAATACGTGTCATAGATACGAACGACAACGGTGACCTGTTTGATAATATGGCAGCAAGCGACAATGGAAGTGACGGCATGGATAGGAATAAGGAAAATACAGGCGTTTCATTGAATACGAAAGGCGATAATGAAGATGATGACGACTTTGAAGATGATGATGAAGATTTTGAAGACGAAGATGTGCGAGCGCGGGAATTTCAATTGAAGTTGCGAGCGGAAAGACGACGTTTGGAACGAGATTGTAGAGACACCGGCAAAGAGAATCTTCTGGAAGGCACGGTGAGAAAGACGATGCCGCAATACATACCACTCATTACGAGACAATCGCAGAGACTCATAAATAGGAACGCACAGAAAATTATCGATTTGAAAAGAAGGTCGCACATGACTAAAAACCAAATGAACCAGTTGCGTGATCAAATAGCTATCCATTCGCAACTTCTGGTACAGACGTTTGCGCTACACGCCTGTGGAGAAAGAGTTGAGTACCAAGGTCTCACGGGTCTCTCCCTCAATTCAGAATCCGGAAAATGGAATAAAGATATGCTCCTCGCGTTGGATGTGGCTTACAACGCAAGAAACGAATTATCTGCACCTATAGTAAATGTGTTCGATAACGATATAGTGCGCAACGCGACGCTATTCGTGGGTGATATGGAAGAGTTTACACGTTCACGTTCGGATATCGTCAAATTCACGAGAGAAGAAGGGCATCTATGGATGTCTCCGAGAGATAGAATGACCACACCAAAGTCGAGACATAAACTTCCTAATGTGCACTTTTCTCGAGTAGATTGTATGTTCAGAGTGGACGACGGAATGTCTTGTATAGATTATCCGGGTGCAAAACGTAGCGAGCATGTCTCTGAGATCGCTTGGAAACCAGCGAACAAGCAATTAATACGTCTGACGAGGGAGTTTGCTTTAAAGACGCGCATGCAGCGTGCTTATCTACCCGGCCAAAACGCGCTGCTTTCGTTCTTAGTGCCGAAACTCATCGGTCAATGTGATAAAAATGAGGAGAAAGAAATAAAACAGAAGGGTACGCACGAATATGTGCCGTCTAGAAATAAATGGCTCCACACGGAAGATGTTTTACTTGCGCATGGTTTACTGACGTTTGGATGCTGTTCCGAGGATACATGTCAAGACGTGAGGAGTGCAAAGCAACGCGATTTTATGATGGAGCGCTTTGGTGACGTGCAACAGCGTTTTTTACCGGCGAAAACGGTGAGAGCAATCAACGACCGGCTCATACAACTTCTGGGCGCGGGCGGAGAGGAGGCAAACAGCAGTAAGAAAGATACGCTGTGGCATGCAAACGAAATCGTCAAAAATATCAGACAACGGAAAGATTCGTTCCTCGGTCGCGAAGAAGTTTTGACGATTTCTGACGTTCTCGAGTCGGTAAAGGGTTTGGATGCGCGATATCTGGACAGCCATCTCCTGTGGAGAGAAATTGCGTTAAAATTAGAAATAAAATTTAATGGCGATAAAAAGATTGATTATGACAGCAAAGATTTGCTGTTGTACATTCCGGGATTACTACGTGATCAATACGAACGCATGAAATGGACCATATTGAGAAGAGGAGACGAACCGGCGAAAAGGATGTCCGCCTCTGATGTGAATCCAAGAGTGGTGGTGCACCGGCCGAACAAGAAGAGAAGGAAAACGGCGACGGCGGCGGAGGGACGGAGTAGTCGACAAAAGATGCAAGAGCATAATCCACATCTTCAAGAACACGTCGTCGTTCTTGAAGAGTTACAGTATTCAGAATCGGACGAATCGGACGAAGATTTCGATGAAGGCGAAGCTGAAGAGTTGGAATATTCCGATTCGAGCGAGCTCGAAGACGAGGATTTCGACGACGACGAAGAGTGAAAAGAGAGGAGGACAAGGAGGACGACGACGAAGAAGAAGAAGAAACTATCTGACTGTATACCTACTACCCGTAGAACTAGAAAAAAATTGTAAGATAATAATTGTATCTCTAAACGCTCGCTTTTGCTTTAAAAACACCTAATCATAAAATACCCTCCATACTTTTAAAACTACCCCGACGCGATCATAATGAGCAGCAGTAAAATCCACGAGACGTTCAAGAGAATGTTCTCGCACGCCGGCGTAATCGGGTGTTGCGTTATTGACCGCGAAGCGAGTCGCGTCGTCCACGCGCGAGGTTCTAAAAGTATCGTCGAAAATAATTTTGTCGCAGCCGTGTCGTCCTTGTTGACCAAAGTAAATAATTTCGACGAGACTGCTTTTTTTCACGCACCCCGAAAAGAAGACAACAACAACACCACACAAAGGAGCGTCGAGGAGGATAAAAGAATCGAAGAAGTTGACGGCGGCGACGACGACGAAAGCGACGACGACGAGGGTCACCGACGACGAACGTGCGCACCACCAAAGTGTATACGCGTACGATTCGATCGAAACGAGTTAGTCATCGCGCCGGGAGACGACTTCGCTCTCGTCGTCGTCCAAGAGTGCTCGAAAAAATGTTGACCCGTTGAAATAAAAGAAAATTTTGTGGGCACCTTCAAAGGCACCCCTATTTTTGCATGTATACTAATTTTCCGTCAAAAATGTCGGCATTCCATAAATTGTACGCGCGCATTTTCACGCACTCGAAGCATAAAGAAATGGCATCAGCAACGATAGCGACGTCGCCGTCGCCCGCATTGAACGCCGCCACGGCACGCTCGACGACGAAATGCGTCCCGACCTTCGCCAAGCGCGCTGTTTCTCTCCGCGCACCCATGTGTGGTGCTCAAAAAATATATATCTCCGTGGTCTCTTCTTCTTCTTCTTCTTCTTCTTCTTCTATTCCCGTTACCGGGGAGCTCATCTTATGGGATGCAGCTAAGACATCCGCCGCAATGATGTTCGTAAAGGATGGAGACGGGAAATATTCGGCGTGTAACGATGCTTTGTTGAAGAGACTTGGTTTCGAGAAAACAGATATCATCGGGAAAAACGACGAGGAGGTTTGCAAAAAGATCCAAGATATTGCGGATACTGACGAGGAGCATAAACGCTTCCACGCGAAACACTCGTATCGCGGTGAGGCAATCACCGATTTGCCGAAAAGATGGCATGCCAACGACTCTCTCGTGAGAAACGGTCATGTTGGTGAAGGCAAGATTTTCAAAGAGCGCTACGCGTCGTTGGTTGATGATAAATTCCATGAAGTCTTGGTTTATAAAACGAAGATGACGGAAGACGGCACGATAAGCGGAGTCGCCATTCCTTACATGAGTTAAAGGGTATATTTTCTTTTCAATATACAACGCAACTTTACACTTTCTAAACTGTAGTCATACAATCGAGCATCATTTTTACGAATTTCTTCGCGCCTGCAGCTCGTCCACCACCTCTTCCGCTACATATGCACAGCGGGCAGCCTCTTTCGCACGGACAATTTTTCACCAAGTACGCAGCTTTTTCGAGTAAAAGTTCAGCGCACTCGAACAATTTATCCGACAAACCCACGCCATTTGGGCAACAATCGTATATGAAGATGACACATTTCGAATTTGGTGGATCGTTGGAAAATTTCATCGCACTCGATACGTCCTTTCTAGAACAAAACGCGATGGAGCTCGCCAATTCAACGCAGACGTTGCGAACACCTAAGATAGCCGCGAAGACGTTTTCACCTGGGATTTTGTTGAGCACATCTTCCGGCAACGAGAAAAAAAGAGACTTTGTTCGATAATTCGCGCAGACGAGCGGTGTCTCGAATTCAACTTGACTCACACTCTTGCCACCTTCTGCACTCGTGACGCGAAATCGATTGTAACCTTGAACAAACTCCTCCACGCGGACATTGCCCAGAGATACGCGCGTATTTAAAACATTTCGGTTGTAACGAACGGCGCAGTTCTCTACAACACTCGTATCTAATATGGTAATATTTTCGTTTACCTTTGGCATCGTAGCGAGTCCGTTCCACGCGTATTCCTCGCAAAACGCGATGCGTTTCATGGCATCAATCTTTTTCACTTCATAAGTACCCTCTCGAGTCGTGTGGATGCATCCAACGTACAAGCGCATCAAAGCTCGGTCAGAATCTATGCATTCCACTAGAAGTTTTCGTTTCTCAAGCATAGCTTGCGTTTCAGGAGTTTGGAGCAGTTGTTCGTAATTAATACCGTTATAACCTTCCTTTGGTTTCAACACGAGCCACCATCCGTCGCCAAATGGATTACCGCGTAACAATACCTCCGAGTGTGGGTTCACTTCGTATCGTTTATTAAATGTCAACGTGTTCGTCGGTTCATCGAACATGAGTGGTGCTATTGGTGTTATTTCAGTTTTGTGGGTTAATTTTTTCAACGCGGCGTTGAACGGCGTAAGGTTTTTCTCCGCTTTTTCCTTTGCGGCGAATATTTCCTCAACGTTGAGTTTCTTGTACTTTTTCTTTCTTTTCGCCACATCGTCCTCGTTCAAGTCAAACATTTCCTGATCAAACTCTAAAGAGTCTAAATCAAAGCAAAGTTCTTTTGCCGCGCATGGAAGGTGCAGAGTCAACAGCGCCTCGTTTTGTGGATCTATAAACGCTTCTTCTGGAGGACGTTTGAATAGTTCTTCGTACTTATCGCAATAATAGGCATCGATCGGATTTTCTCGAGCGATGACGACAGCGAGTGAAGTGCCGTGGCGTCTACCCGCACGACCAGCTTGCTGCAACAACGAGCTCGATGTTTCTGGAACGCCTACATGCACGGTAGCATCTAAGGATCCAACGTCAATTCCCATTTCCAAGGCGGAAGTGCACACGAGCGCGCAAATTTGATTGGATTGTAAGCGTCTTTCCAACTCTCTGCGTTCTGCGCGCGAATATCCACCACGATAGGATTCAATCTTGTTCGATAAATGCAAACAATTATCTTTGTTTAAAATCGTACGCACTTCGCGCTTTACAGATTCACACTGCGCTCGAGATTCAACAAAACACAAACACCGAATGCCGTTTTTCGCTAAATCTGCTATGAAAACTGCCGCTTCGTGATTCGGACTCTTCCGAGTTTTCATCTCCGCCACAGGATCATCCGTGCTCACTTCACCACCACCTTTACTGGATAATTTCAGCTCTGCGGGTTGCCACAACATGAACCTTTTGTCCCCACTCGGTGCTCCACTTTCAGCGACGCTCGATGTATTCCTCGTCGTCAACGCCTTGACATGCTCAGACGGATTCCGAATAGTAGCGGATGTGCATATAAACTCGGGAGTTGGATTACCGTAGCTATTGCACACGCGGATCAACCTTCTGAATAACAACGCGACATTCGATCCCATAACCCCGTGGAAAATGTGTGCTTCGTCTAAAACTATGAGCGACAGGTTGCCGAAAAAATTTTTGCCCCACAACGCGTGCTGCGGGAGCATCCAATGTAGAGAGTCCGGATTCGTGATTATAATTCTATTCGTGTTCCCTGCGCGTATTTCGGCTTTTTCCCGCGCGTCTGAATCTCCATCGCATACTTTTATTTGGCAATTGGCTAATCGCGAAATCTTTCCCAAGTTTACGTTGTCGGTAAACCCATTTTGTCTCGCTGCTACTACGCGTTTCGCCGCTTCGATGAACTTTTGAAAACTTTCCGCCTGGTTATTCGCCAGCGCTTTTAAAGGATACATCAACAGCGCCCGCGCGTTTGGTTCCGACATGATCTTCTCTAATATTGGAATTATGTAGCACAAACTCTTTCCCGATGCTGTTGGTGTCGAAACCACTACGCTCTCGCCCGTGTGTGCTCTTCGTATCGCTTCCTCTTGATGCGAGTAAATCCGCGAAATACCTACTTGCCTACAAATCAGTTTCATCTCTTCGCTCAGGATATTTCTATCGACGTTTTCAATGGGCGCATCTTTCGATGACCTTGCGGGAACAGTTTCCACGTGCAAGCACTCTTTACAGCCGCGTTTGGCGTTGATGAAACGATCCACCTTATCATAGCTTGTCGTATTGTGGTTGGTGTTGTTGTTGTTGTTCTTATTATTAGTAGTAGTAGTAGTATATGCATTAGTATTCGTTGGTTTTGGTGACGAAGATTTCCCATCTTTGCGCTCCGCGGAGAGCGAAGACAAACGCCGTCGCTTCCCAATCGGCACATCTTCCAGAGGAACGCTGAGCCACTTCGCGTCGTCGTCGTCGACAGCGTCGTCAGCAGCGACAACGGGGATTGCATTCGTGATGTTCTCCATCGTTCCTTTTCTCTGATATGCTCACCGAACGCGGGGAAGAAGAAGAGGGAAAAAAACGAACGAGAGTTTTTTTTGGAGAAAAACTCAAAAAAAAAAAAAAGTGAGCACTCACTCGTCACGACGTGAATGTCGTCGTCTCATCGGTCCCGGTATCACGTCTTAATAATGATAAACGGTGGTATAAAAGTACTACTACAACCCTACGACATAGACATAAAGAAAAAGTGGAGAGAGACCTCATCAATCAACCCTTCGTTTCAGCTTTTTTAAACTCTTGCGAGTACATTTTCACTAAATCCAATATATTCACGCCTTTATTTGTTCCGCCCGCGCACGGAGGCGCGTTTACTCTCGTTACCCCTAACTTTCTAAAAGCTTCGTACGTCGCGGGATGCTTCGTGGAACCGATCATTCGTACTTTCTTCTTTGTTGCGGGTTTAATCACCAGAGAGGCGCCTTTATATACCATTCTGAAAATGACTGGCGTGTTGATCATCACAATTCTATACAGCGTGTCCGAATACTGTTCGATACACATTTTTAATATCTTGTGCAAAGCGTCGCGAACGTCGTGCGTGAAGGAGGACCATTTGATATCTGCTAAATCCATGACCCAGATGTGCTTATACACCACTTTATCTAATACTTTGCTCTGTCGTTTTTTCAATTCTGCGATGGCTTCGTGACACACCATTCGAACGTGCAACGCTTCGTCCACGGTCATTATCTTTTTCAGATAGTCGACGTCGACCTCGGCAATCTTTTCGACGAAAATTAAATGTCCGTACGCATCGTTTCCGTGAATGTACAACGGCCAAAGATCAAAGTACTCCTTTTGATTCGGGATTTTTTCGTAGTCGCGCAACGCCGTATCTGCACCCAAACGTCCTCGCCATTCTCGAATGCACTCCAGTTGGTTCCTCATATATTCTATTTGTTCCTCTATCGTTTTCGTCGGGTTGTTTTCGATGGCCACGCGCGCGTGTCTCGTTAATACCTGTGGGTCAAAATCCTCTTCCTTTATTGGACCTCCGTTGCGACTCGATATCCTCTCGAATATTTCGAGCGATCGACCGGAGAGCG
>Ga0163111_10001622_pt1 | contig 13998 bp, 13 predicted proteins | sample CRUFie1St18metaG_FD_109645 | JGI IMG/M metagenome (GOLD analysis project Ga0163111, IMG submission 109645) | Marine microbial communities from the Costa Rica Dome - CRUD Field 142mm St18 metaG | ecosystem: Environmental > Aquatic > Marine > Oceanic > Photic zone | place: Costa Rica: the Eastern...
TTAAAAGCGCGAGTAAAAGGAACATTGATAAATATGGGTGAATAATTGGTGCGCCTGCTAGGAGTCGAACCCAGAACCTCCTGATCCGAAGTCAGGCGCTCTATCCAGTTGAGCTACAAGCGCGTATAATATTAATATAACATTTTATGGAAAAAAAAATAAATTTGATCGCAAAAGAGGAGGACGAGAACCTTCGTGTTGATGTTTTTATCAACAAAAAAGAAAAGGACCTAAGTAGAACAAGAGTTAAAAATTTGATATTAGACCAAAAATTAGAATTGAATGGTAATATCATAATTGATCCCTCTAAAAAAATATCCATTGGTGATTGTGTGGAATTAATAATACCAGAACCAAAAAAGGCTTCTTTAAAACCTTACAAATATAAATTAGATATAATTTTTGAAGATGAGGATCTAATAGTTTTAAATAAACCTTCAGGTATTGTAATTCATCCAGGAGCAGGTAATTTTGATAACACAATAGTTAATGCTTTAATGTATTATAATAAAAACTCTTTATCTAATATTGGTGATGAATTAAGACCAGGGATTGTTCATAGGATCGATAAAAATACCTCAGGCTTAGTTGTTATTGCAAAAAATAATCAAGCTCATGAAAATTTATCTAATCAATTTAGAAAGCACACCATAACAAGAATTTATCAGTTATTGATATGGGGTAAATTGAGAACCTCAAAAGGTAGAGTGGAAACTTTAATCACTCGAAGTTCTAAAAATAGACAAATGATGGAAGTAAGTCGTACAAAAGGTAAAAAAGCAATTACAAATTATGAAACAGTAGAAATTTTCGAAAATAAGAATACTCCAACACTAAGTCTAGTAGATTGCAAATTAGAAACGGGTAGGACTCATCAAATTAGAGTTCATATGAATTATTTAGGACATAGTATAGTTGGTGATGATAAGTATAAAAAAAATTTTAAGAAACTTAAAAATATTGATCCAATTTTAGAAGAAAAAATTTTAAACCTAAATAGACAATTCCTTCATGCAAAAACTATTGGTTTTAGTCACCCAAAAAAAAATAAAAAAATGATTTTCAACTCAATTTTGCCACAAGAACTTACAATAATTTTAAAAATGTTAAGAAAAACGTAAAAATTAAACATTGAAAAAAAATAAAAATTAATTAGATAAAATCAGTAAATATGACTTTAAATAACAACCTTCCAATTTTAAGTAATGAGGGCGGGCTATCTGCGTATCTGGAGCAAATTAAAAAATTTCCAATGTTAGACGCGGAAGAGGAATATATGCTTGCAAAAAATTGGAAAACAACTGGAAATATTAAATCTGCTGAAAAACTTGTAACAAGTCATTTGAGATTAGTTGCTAAAATTGCAATGGGTTATAAAGGATATGGTTTGCCAGTTAATGAGATGATTTCAGAAGGTAATGTTGGTTTAATGCAAGCTGTAAAAAAATTTGAACCAGAGAAAGGTTTTAGACTAGCAACATATGCAATGTGGTGGATAAAAGCTTCAATACAAGAGTATATTTTAAGGTCTTGGAGTCTTGTAAAAATTGGAACAACAACTGCACAAAAAAAATTATTTTTTAATCTTAAAAAATTAAAAAATCAAATAGCTCCACAGTCAGAAGGAGATTTAAGAAATGAGCATGTTGAAGAAATAGCTAATAAACTTGATGTAAGTAAAGATGAAGTTATTTCGATGAATAGAAGATTATCTGGAAAGGAGTTTTCATTGAATGCACAGGTTGGAGAAGATGGAGATGAATGGCAGGATTGGTTAGTTGATAAAGAACTGGACCACGATTTGAAATTTGCACAACATGAGGAAATGGAACAAAGAAAGGACTTGTTAAAAGACTCAATTAAAATTTTAAATGATAGAGAGAAAGAAATTTTATACTCAAGAAGATTAAATGATGATCCCTCAACCCTTGAGGAGCTAAGCAAAAAATACAAAATAAGTCGAGAAAGAATTAGACAGATTGAAAATAAGGCATTTGAAAAATTACAAAAACATATGCTAATATTAGCTAAATCTAAAAACTTACTACCAGCAAATTAATCATCAAAAGGATTTTCAATTAATATCGTATCTTCTCTTTCAGGACTTGTGGATACACTTGATACTTTGGCCCCAATAAAATCTTCAATAGCATAAACATAATTTTTAGCTTCATCTGGAAGGTCGTCAATATTTTTAATACCATTAGTAGATTTTCTCCACCCTGGAAATGATTTGTAAATAGGTTTAATATTAAATTGATCTTCGGCTGAGGCAGGCAAATAATCAATTTTTTTTCCATTTAATTCGTACTCTACACACATCTTGATTTCATCTAACTCGTCTAAAACATCTAACTTTGTTAAAGCAATTCCATTAATTCCAGAAATTTTAATAGTTTGTCTTACCAAGACACCATCAAACCATCCACATCTTCTTTTACGACTTGTCACTGTTCCGAATTCTTTACCTCTATTACCTAATAATTCACCTACATCATCTTTAAGCTCTGTTGGAAAAGGGCCTTCACCTACTCTTGTTGTGTAAGCTTTTGTAATTCCTAAAACATAATTAATTGTATCTGGGCCACAACCAGATCCAGTTGCTGCACTAGAAGCAACTGTATTAGAAGATGTCACAAATGGATAGGTTCCATGATCAACATCTAATAAAATACCTTGAGCACCTTCAAATAAAATCTTTTTTTTTTGTCTTTTAAATTGATCTATTTTCATCCAAACAGGTTGTGAAAATTTTAATATTTCTGGGGCAATTTTTAGCAATTCTTTTTTTAATTTTTCTTTATTGAAAATTTTTTTACCCAATCCTTTTCTAACAGCATTATGATGTAATAATACCAAATCTAATTTTTGATCCAAATTTTTTTCAGATCTTAAATCCATAATTCTAATTGATCTTCTTCCAACTTTGTCTTCATAAGCTGGTCCAATACCTCTTCTTGTTGTACCTATTTTACTTTTTCCAGCTGCATCTTCTCTAATTTCATCCATCTCTTTATGAAATGGCAAAATTAAACTTGCAGACTCAGAAATGATTAAATTATCAACTTCAATATTTATCCCCTTATCTTTAATTTCTTTAATTTCATCAAGTAATGCCCAAGGATCGACAACAACACCATTGCCAATTACTGAAATCTTATCTTTTCTTACAATGCCGGAAGGAAGCAATCTAAGTTTATAAGTTTTTCCATCAATTACCAATGTATGGCCGGCATTATGCCCACCTTGAAATCTAACAATAACATCGGCTTGTTCTGACAGCCAATCTACAATTTTACCTTTTCCTTCATCACCCCACTGCGAACCTACAACAACTACGTTTTTCATTATTTAAATATTTTATTAATTTTAATTGAATTTAAATGATTAATTGGGCCATGGCCTTTTCCATATTTTGGGTTTGTAAATATTGCTAAATTTACATATTTAATTCCAAGCTCACAAGCTTTCTTAATAGTTTTTCCACATGAAAAAAAAGTTGTAATTGCACTTGATAATGTGCACCCAGTGCCGTGGGTATTTTTAGTCTTATACCTTTGGCTAGTAAAGATTTTAAAATCTGATTTGTTTAAAAAAATATCTTCGACTTTTTTTGTTTTTAAATGTCCTCCTTTAATCAAAACATTTTTAACACCTAAATCAATCAATTTGTTTGCTGCCAAAATCATATCATTTTTATTTTCAATTCTAACTCCTGTTAAAATTTCAGCTTCGGGAATATTGGGAGTAATCAAGCTAACATTTTGGATTAAATTTTTTTTTAAAAAATTGATTGCTTCTTTATCTACTAATTTTGTTCCACCTTTAGCAACCATTACCGGATCTAATACTATTTTTTTTATTTTTAATCTTTTGACTGAGTCCAGAACTTTTTTTACTATAGCCTTTGAGTGTAACATACCAATTTTAATTGCATCTGGCTTTATATCTTTAGCAGAAAAGATTATTTGTTTTTTAATTTCATTTGGAGGTATAGGTATAACTGAAAGTACTCCTTTTGTATTTTGAGCGGTCACTGCAGTTATTGCAGTTAAAGCATAAGACCCCAAACTTGTAATAGTTTTAATATCTGCTTGTATACCAGCCCCTCCTGATGAGTCCGATCCAGCAATAATTAATATTTTAGATTTTAATTTCAAATTACTTAATTGATTGTTTTACAATTTTTATACACTTTTTTAATAGAGCTATATTACTAGACTCACCCATAATTCTTATTTTGGGCTCAGTCCCAGATTTTCTTATTAACATTCTGCCCTCTTTTTTAATTAATTTTTCAGATTTCTTAATAGCATCTCTGCATTTTTTTGTATTAATTATGGATTTGTCTTTTACTTTTACATTTTCAAGGATTTGAGGCGTTGCCTTAAATGAATTAAATATATCAGAGGCTTTTTTTCCTTTTCTCATCGAAAATAAAACTTCCATACCAACTAACAATCCATCTCCTGTTGTAGCAAATTTTCCAAGAATTATATGGCCAGACTGCTCACCACCTAAATTAAAATTATTTTTTTGCATTTTATCTTTAACATATCTGTCACCAACATTTGCTCTTATAAATTTTATTTTTTGATCTTTAAAATAATTTTGCAGTCCGTAATTTGACATTAATGTTCCAATTACACCTCCTTTTAAAATTTTTTTTCTCTTCCATCTTGTTGCCAGCATTGCTAAAATTTGATCCCCATCGACAATATTTCCTCTTTCATCAGATATTATTATTCTATCCGCATCACCATCCAAAGATATACCTAAATGAGCCTTATGTTTTTTAACTAAAAACTTTATTCTATCTGGAAAAGTTGAACCACAATTTTCATTAATATTAAAACCATTGGGAGAAGTTCCAAATTTAAAAACTTTGGCACCTAAACTTTGAAAAAGCTTTGGACCAGATTTGTAGCCAGCTCCATTTGCACAATCTATTGCTATTTTCATTCCCTTTAAACTAAAACTTTTTGGAAAATTATCTTTTAAAATTTTTATATACTTTTCATTAGCATCTTCCAATCTTTTTACTCTACCTAAGGCTTTAGGTTCAGAAAGATTTTTTTTAATCTTAACATCAATCAATTTTTCTATCTTTTTTTCAATTTTATCTGATAGTTTTAAACCATCTGGACCAAATAATTTTAAACCATTATCATAAAATGGATTATGGGATGCTGTAATCATTATACCCATATTTGCTTTCATTTTTTTAGTCAACATAGCTAATCCATTTGTAGGCAATGGTCCAAGCGTATAAACATGCATACCTGCCGATGTAAGACCTGATACTAATGCAGGCTCTAAAGTATAACCAGATAATCTAGTGTCCTTTGCAATTATGGCAATTTGTTTTATTTTTTTTTGATTTTTAAAGTACGTTCCAGCTGCTAAACCAAACTTAAAAAACATTTCACCGTTAATCTTATTTTGATTTACTCTGCCTCTTATTCCATCGGTACCAAAATATTTTTTTAACATCTTAAAAATTTAGAGAATTGAAAACTTTTATACTTTGATTTACTTCATTTACGTCATGGACTCTTAAAATTTGAATTCCCTGCATAATTGCAAATAAACTAGATGAAATAGTCCCTCCTAATCTTTCTTTACTATCGTTAGCTCCTGATAAACTTTTTATAAATCTTTTTCTTGAAGTTCCCAACATTACAGGAAAACCAAGTGAGTGATAAATAGAAATATTCCTTAACAAAGTAATATTATGTTTCAAGTTTTTACCAAAGCCTATACCTGGGTCTAAAATAATATTATTATGTTTAATTCCTTTTGATCTTAAATAATTAATTTTTTTTTCAAAGAAATCATATATATCCAAAACAACATTTTTATATCTTGGATTAATTTGCATCGTATTTGGTTTTCCTTGCATATGATGAATTATAAATGGAATATTTGTATCTTTTAAAACCTTGATTGTATTATTGTCGTGCTCTAAGCCCGAAACATCATTAATTAAGTTAATTTTATTTTTTATACCATATTTCATTATTATGCTTTTTCTCGTATCTAGTGAAATAAGATTATCTAAATTTTTAATTTTTTTTAAAGTTGGAAAAATTCTTTTCCATTCTTCATTTATATCTACTTCCTTAGAGCCCGGATTTGTCGCCTCTCCACCAATATCTAAAATTTTACATCCATCTTTAATTAATTTTTTGGCATGTTTCTCACCAAGTTTTTTTTTATTAAACTTGCCACCATCAGAAAAGCTATCTGGAGTTAAATTAAGAATTCCCATTAAAATCGGTAAATTTGAAAAGTTTAACCCTTTAAAAAATTTTTTTTTTGAGATCTGCTTTATATCAGATAATATTTTTTTCCTTTTTTGAATTTTAAGCTTGTTGACTTTTTGAATACTTATTTTTTTTATATTTTTTCTTGATATGATTTCTACCATATCAAAAGAAATTAATTTATTTCCATGTAATGGTAATGATAATTTTTTTTTAACTTTTTCTGCTGAAACTAATCCATAGTAAAAATTACACGCTCTTGTGTAATATTTACCCATAAGTTTAGTGAACTATTTTTGGTTTTAAGCCCATTGCTCCTAAAGCTGAGCTTTTATCATCCTTATCTTCAGGTTTGTCTAATATCTTATCTTTTGGATATATATTTTTATTTATAATATTTTCAATTTCTTCACCAGTTAATGTCTCATAAGTCATTAAAGCTTTTGCAATTTTATGCAGGTCATCTATTTTTTCAGTTAATATTTTTTTAGCTTGATCATAACCCTCATCAACAAGCTTTCTGATTTCTTTATCAATTTTTTGAGCTACTGCTTCAGATACTGATTGAGTTTGAGTTACAGATCTACCTAAAAATACCTCCTCTTGGTTTTCACCATATTCGACAGGTCCCATTTCTTCACTCATTCCATATTTTGTTACCATTGCTCTTGCCAGCTGTGTAGCTTGATTAATATCTGATCCACTTCCACCACCTGCACCAGTAGTAATATCGTCTTTTCCAAAAATAAGTTCTTCGGCTACTCTCCCTCCAAAGCATACGGCCAGTCTAGCTTTAAGATATTTTATAGAATAGCCATGTTTGTCTCTTTCGGGTAAGTTCATAACCATACCTAAGGCTCTACCTCTTGGAATTATTGTTGCTTTATGTATTGGGTCATAACTAGGCATATTGAATGATACCAAGGCATGACCACCTTCATGATAAGCTGTAAGTTTTTTTTCATCCTCAGTCATTACCATTGATCTTCTTTCTGCACCCATCATCACTTTATCTTTAGCTTCTTCAAACTCCATTAACGTTACTATTCTTTTATTTTTTCTTGCAGCTAATAGGGCTGCCTCATTAACAAGATTTGCTAAATCTGCACCTGAAAACCCTGGTGTACCTCTTGCTATAGTTCTTAAATTTACATCGGGCGCCATTTTAATCTTTTTAACATGAACTTTTAAAATTTTTTCTCTTCCAATAATATCTGGGTTAGAAACGACAACTTGTCTATCGAACCTACCTGGCCTCAATAAAGCTGGATCAAGAACATCTGGTCTATTTGTTGCTGCAATTATAATCACACCTTCATTAGTATCGAAACCGTCCATTTCAACCAAAAGCTGATTGAGTGTTTGTTCTCTTTCATCATTTCCACCACCCAATCCTGCACCTCTACTTCTTCCAACTGCATCAATTTCATCAATAAAAATTATACAAGGAGAATTTTTTTTTCCTTGTTCAAACATATCTCTAACTCTTGAAGCTCCAACACCCACAAACATCTCTACAAAATCTGAACCTGAAATTGTAAAAAAAGGGACACCCGCTTCTCCTGCTATTGCCCGTGCAAGTAAAGTTTTACCAGTTCCTGGTGGTCCAACTAGCAATGCACCTCTTGGTATTTTTCCACCTAATCTACTAAATTTTTTTGGGTCTTTTAAAAATTCTACAATTTCTTCAACTTCTTCTTTTGCCTCTTCTACTCCAGCTACATCATTAAAAGTAACTTTTCCCTTTAACTCATTCATCATTTTTGCCTTAGATCTCCCAAAGCCCATTGCTCCACCTTTGCCACCTTGCATTTGTCGCATAAAGAAAATCCACACAGCAATTAAGAGTAACATTGGAAACCAAGATAGTAGCACGCCAAATAATGATGGCATTTTTTCTTCGATCGGCGCTGCAGAAATACTCACACCTTTCTCAGATAATTTTTCTATTAAATTAGGGTCGTTAGGTGCATAAGTTATAAAATTATTTCCATTAGAATAAACACCTTTAATATTGTTACCTTGAATTTCTACTCTTAATACTTCGCCATTATCGACCGATGTTAAAAAATCTGAAAAAATAACTTGATCACCTCCACGTATATTAGATTGAGGATTTTTAAACATATTATATAGGCCTATAGTTAGAAAAACTATAATTGCCCACATTGCCAAATTTTTTAAATTCATAACTATAAAATAAGAATTATTCTTGATTAAACAAGTGGCAATTTAGCTTATAGATACACAAATTTAATACTCTTTTGAGATTATAATTGTCTGTTTTACCCTTTTGATAATACAACCCCCCAAAGTTGCTTTGAAAGGGATTTCTTTCACAATTTCTGAGATAATATTTTCTAATTTTCTACCTCTGGCTGAGTAATATTTATTTCCGATATGTTTAATGGTGTCAGAAAGAGATCTAAAAACTACTTCGTAAGGTTGGGCAAAAAAATCACTGTTTAAAATCATTTCTTTTTTTTTTTCTGAAAAGAAAGTATTTTTTCTTAAATTATTTTCAACATAAAACATAATTGTTTTATCCGAATATTTTAAATTTTTGATTGTATTTTTCAGTTTATTTTTATCTAATCCTTCATTTTCAAGATTTGATAAAAGTTTTCTAATTCTAATTCTTTGAAATTTATCATCTTTATTTGAGGGGTCATTTATATAAAAATTAAATACATTTTTTGATACAAATAATAAATCCTCTTTTCTCGTTTCTAATAAAGGTCTTAAAATATTTATATTATTCAATTTAGTTTTTATATTGAGAGAAATTAAGCCTTTTAGGCCACTGCCTCTTAAAATTCTTATAAAAAAATTCTCAAATAAGTCGTCTTGATGGTGTGCCAAAAGTAAATTATTAATTTTCAAATTTTTACACTTGTAAATTAAAAGTTCATATCTTTTTTTTCTAGCTAAAGATTGAATATTGCTACGTGGTTTTTTTCCATGCCAAGTTAAAATCTCTGCATTAATGAAAAATTTTTTTAAAATCTTTTTTACTAATTTTGCTTCTTTTGAAGACTCAGATCTTAACTTGTGATCTACAATAAAGAATTTTACACTTAGTTTTTTTTTAATTGAATATATTTTGGCTAAAAAAGCTAAAGCAAGACTGTCCGGCCCACCCGAAACACCAACAACAAAATTTTGATCAATTTTTAGACTTTTCTCAAAGAGATTGTATATTTGGTTAATTTTCTTATTTTTTAAATTATCTTTTAAAAGTTTAGGAATTTTGATTGTTGCATTCAAATTTCTTAGACTCATATTTTGCTTTTTGGATCACAGATTGATTAGCATCTGGATATTGTTTTTCAACACCATTAATCATTTTACAACCTTGATCTTTTTCTCCAATCTGAACCATTGATACACCAAGCTTTAATAAATTTACAGGAGCTTTTTCTCCTTTGGGATATTTTTGATATCCTTCTAAATAAGCAGATGCTGCATCAGTATAAAGTTGTCTTATTCTAAAAGTTTCTGCATACCAGTATTGAGCATTCCCTGCCAAATCATGTTCAGGATTAATTGTTACAAATTCTCTAAAGGCTCTCTCAGCTGTAGAGTAATCTCCAACTTTTAAAAAACTTGTTGCGAATTCATATTGTTTTTCGGGAGACTCATTTGGAAGAATTTTTTCTTCTGATTGAAAAGTTTCAGTTACAATAGTTGCTGTTGTATCAATTGATTGGGTTTGCTGTGTGGTCTCTTCTGTTGTGGTGTCTTTATAAGATATTGAACCTAAGTCTTGTGGTTGTGAGCTCCCAGGTAAAATTTTTTCTTTATCCTTATCTTGTTTTTTAGTTATTTTTTTTGTTCCCTCATTATTTTGAAATACATTTTCTAAGTCTTGAAATCTTAATTGATTATCAGCCTGAACTTTTGACAGTCTATTTGATAACTTATCCAACTTAAAATTTATTTCCTCAAACTTATTAGTTAATTGCTGAAATTGGCTTTCAATTTCAGAGAGTTTTAACAAATGTCTAGTCAAAACATCTTCGGAATTTTTGTCTAAAGAAATTTCAGAACTGGTAGAATTATTTCCATTAACATCAATTGAACCTGAGTAAACAGCTTTCTCTAAAGTTTTAATATCTTTTTTTAACTCTTCCAAAGTTTCATAAATATTATGATTATCCGCTAACAATAATGAAAATGAAAAAAAATTAATCAATAAAATAAAATTTATTTTTAATATTTTATAAACAAAAATCATTAATTAATTTATGATTAAAATAATGGCAAAAAAAAGACCCTTATTCATTATTGAATGAATAAGGGTCTCTTAAAATTTTTAATTAATTTGCTTTGACTGTTACAGATCTTCTATTTTTTGACCAAGCTAATGGATTTGATCCTGAGTCTACAGGTCTCTCTTTACCATAACTTAAAACAGAAATTCTGTCAGAAGAAATTCCGTAAGTCATTAAATAATCTTTAGCAGCGTTAGCTCTTCTTTCGCCAAGTGCCAAGTTATATTCTCTTGTTCCTCTTTCATCTGCATGTCCTTCTAAGACGATTGTAATTTTAGAGTTTTTTCTTAACCAAGCAGCTTGCTTTCTTAAAGTTTCTCTTGAAGCTGTAGTTAAAACTGACTCATTTGTTGCAAAGAAAACTCTGTCAGGTACACCTGAAGCTAAATATTCTACTGTATCCTTTCCAGTATAAACATCTCCTTGCATTTGACCTGATGACTTTTTTGAAGTTGCGCAGGCTGAAAGCGCTAAACAAGCAACAGCTACCAAAAAAGTGTTTTTTAGAATTTTGTATAATTTCATTATTGCTCCTTGATCAATATTTCTTATTCTTACTTTTTCACAACTAAATAGATGTTTCAAGTTAAAAAATCAAGCTAATATTGTTTAATTACTTAATAAAGATGACCATGATGGGTCTGAAGCGTCCGTTGGAGTGTCAACCATCCTCTCATTATAGCCTGTCAAATCAATGGACCATAATTTTGCTGAAAAACCCTTACCTTGTTTGTCTGTCTTCGTTTCCCTATAAAAAATTAAAACTCGCCCATTTGGAGACCAGGATGGTGCTTCTTGATAAAAATTCTCTGTTAATAATCTTTCTCCACTACCATCAGTTCTCATTACTCCAATATAAAATTTTCCCTTGTGTAATTTTGTAAATGCAATTAGATCACCTCTTGGAGACCAGACTGGAGTACCATAAAGTCCTTTGCCAAATGAAATTCTTTTGACGTTACTTCCATCACTTTTCATAATATAGATTTGCTGATAACCACTTCTATCTGAATTAAAGCAAATAAATTTTCCATCTGGTGAATATGAAGGTGACGTATCAATAGATGGATGATTTGTAATTTTTTCTACAATTCTATTCTCCAAATCCATTGTGTAAATATCTGAATTGCCATCTTTAGCAAAACTCATTATAATTTTTTTCCCATTTGGAGAAAATCTTGGTGCAAAAGTCATCCCAGGAAAATCCCCAACTACTTCTTGCATTCCAGTTTCTATGTCTAAAAGGTATACCCTTGGTAAATTTCTAAAATAGGAAAGATATGTAACCATCTGGCTTGTAGGATTAAATCTGGGTGTTAGAACTAATTCATTTCCTAAAGTCAAAAATTTATTATTAGCACCGTCTTGATCCATTATTGCTAATTTTTTTATCCTTTTTGTTTTAGGCCCTTCCTCTGCAACATAAATAATTCTTGTGTCAAAATAACCTTTCTCACCAGTTAATCGTTGATAAACTTTATCTGTAATAATATGTCCAACTCTTCTCCAATTATTTGGCACTGTTGTAAAAGCAAGAGCTAACATTTCTTTTCCTGCAAGCACATCCCACAGTCTAAATTCTACTCTTAACTTTTCCTCTATATAAGAAACTTTTCCAGTGATAAGAGCTTGTGCTTTTATTAAATTCCAATCTTCAAACCTTGGCTTTAAATTTGCAATATCAGGTGCTTGTAAAAATGCATCTTTATTTAATGGATTAAATAATCCAGAAGTTTTTAAGTTATTTTCAACAACTATTGAAATTTCAGATCCAATATTTTTTTTCTTTAAAATTTTTTCGAAATTTTTTCTAGAATTTTCATCAATAGATAAAGGAGAAACAGCTATAGGCAGTGGATTTAAATTTCCCCTCGTTATATCAACTTCTATCAAAGCAAAGCTTTTTAATGGAAATAAGATTAAAAGAATTGATATTAATAATTTTTTCATAAAATATATTACCCTTCTAACATCTCTCTTGCATCAAAATTTAATTGCAATTCTTTCCATCTTTCATATCCAGTTGTAGGAACCCTTAAAGGCTGGCATAATTTTACAGCCCTTAACGCACTTTCTGCTAAAACTTTATAAAAACCTTGACCAGGTTTATTCATTCGAGCGTGATCTAAAATTTCTGATTTAGCAACAGTTCCATCTGGCTTTAGTTGTAATTTAATTCTTACTAATAAATTTTCATTATAAGGTAAGCCTAATGGTATACTCCAGCATCCAAATATTTGTGCTTTTAATGCGTCCTCCTCACTTAAAGATAATCCAGAACTTTCGACTGTTCTTTGTTGATCTTGAGTGACTTTATCAGTTTTATTAGTTGTTTCAGCAGTTTCTTCTTTAGATTTGTCAATTAAAGCTGCAATATTATTTGGATCAAATAATTCATCCTTTTCAAATTCGGAAACTTGTTTTACCTCACTATCAATTTTTTCAGGATTTTGTTTGTCCTCTTTAATTTTTTCTACTTTTTCTACCTCATCCTCTGGCATTGGTACGGAATCAGGCTTTATCTTTTTAACTTTTTTTGGAGGTGCTTGCTCAGATACTAATTTTTTCTCTTTTTCTTTTACTTCCTCAATTATTTTTTTTGCTTTTGGAGCAAAAGGTATATTTGTTTTGTCAGTAATTTGGATTAACTCAATTGATACTATAGGAGGAAGATCTATCGGTTTTTTTGATAAAAATGGTAAACTCATTGCAGTAATAATTATCAATAATACATGTAAAACAGAAGATAAGAGGATACTCCTATTCACGTTTATTACCTTTCTTTATATGGTTCAGATATTAACGCTACTTTTGTGAAACCTGATCCAGATAATAAACCCATAATTTCAAGTACTCTTCCGTAGTTAATGGTTTTGTCTCCTCTCACATAAATTCTTGTATCTGTTCTATTTTTTGAAACAGCTAAAACTTTTGCAATTATCTTTTCATATTCAACTTTTGACTCTTGAATAAAAATTTCACCCTTTGAATTTATTGATAAAGTAAGAGGTTCTGATTCCTCTGGTAAAGAGTCTGCGGAACTTTCAGGCAAATCTACTTGGACCCCTACAGTTAATAATGGTGCTGTAACCATGAAAATAATTAAAAGAACTAGCATTACGTCTACAAAAGGAGTTACGTTAATTTCACTCATTGGTTCTTTAGATGAACGATTTAATCTAAATGCCATTTTATATTATTGTTAAAAATCTTCTTGAAAAATTTTCTAACTTTTGTGAATATTTTAGAGAGTCGTTATTAAATTTATTATAAGCAACCACAGCTGGAATTGCAGCCAACAATCCTAAGGCTGTCGCAAATAATGCTTCTGCGATACCTGGAGCTACAATAGCCAAACTTGTGTTTCTTGAAATAGCTATTGATTGAAAAGAGTTCATAATTCCCCAAACAGTTCCAAACAAACCAATAAAAGGTGCTGTTGAGCCTACAGTTGCCAA
>Ga0163111_10001623_pt1 | contig 13998 bp, 11 predicted proteins | sample CRUFie1St18metaG_FD_109645 | JGI IMG/M metagenome (GOLD analysis project Ga0163111, IMG submission 109645) | Marine microbial communities from the Costa Rica Dome - CRUD Field 142mm St18 metaG | ecosystem: Environmental > Aquatic > Marine > Oceanic > Photic zone | place: Costa Rica: the Eastern...
ATTGGTTTAGTAGAAAACATGGTATCTAGCACAGCATATAAACCTGGTGATGTAATTACATCTATGAGTGGACAAACTATTGAGATTGATAATACAGACGCTGAAGGTAGAGTAGTACTAGCAGACTGTTTGTGGTATACACAAAAAACATACAAGCCAAAAACAATGATTAATTTAGCAACACTAACAGGTGCGGTATCAGTTGCATTAGGTGATCAGTTAGCAGGACTATTTTCTAACAATGATGAAATAAGCAATCAATTAATTCAAGCCGGTAAAGAAGTTAACGAAGAAGTATGGCGTTTACCATGTGATCCAATTGGTGAAAGATACGACAAGTATGTTGATTCAACTATTGCTGATATGCACAATGTTGGTAAAGGCTATGAGGCAAGTTCAACAACAGCGGCACAGTTTTTACAGAGATTTGTTAATGATGTACCATGGGCTCATTTGGATATAGCAGGAGTAACATGGAATGATAAAGGGTCTATGACAGCCAAAGGTGGCGCCACAGGTTGGGGAGTTAAATTACTTAACAAGTGGATAGATAATAATGGATAACATAAAGAATTACAAGTCTTGGAACCCAGAAGGAAAAGAAGTAAGAGAAGCAATGGATATAAAAGAGGATATAATTAAGAATTTAAAACAAGTTTACGATCCTGAAATATCAATTAATATATACGATCTTGGATTAATATATGATATAGATCTTGAGCAGTTACCAAAGGTAACAGTAACTCACACACTTACTTCTGCGTTTTGTCCAGCGGCAGATCAAATAATAGAAGATATACAACAAGCAACAGAATCGGTAGAAGGCGTAGATCAATGTATGATTGTTACAACTTTTGATCCACCATTTGGTCCAGAAATGATGAGTGAAGAGGCAAGATTAATCTTGGATTTGTAAACAAAATATTGTATAATTTAAACATGAATAAAAATAAATTTGAAACAGATATGGAACTTAAAGATTACAAAGTACAATTCAACACCTTAGTTGACAAGTACAAACTCAATAACGCACAAAGTGGCACAGCAGTTTCTACGCCAATGAATGGCGAAGTACTTGGACACTTTACTGAAGAACACAATGACACATTACAACAACACGTAGATTTATCTAAAGAGGCTTTCGCAAAATGGAAAGTTTACCCAGCACCTAAAAGAGGTGAGATGATGCGTCAGTTTGGAAATGCAATAAGAGAAGCCAAAGAAGATTTATCAAAAATGATAACTTTGGAGAATGGAAAAGTTTTTCAAGAAAGCATGGGAGAGATACAAGAGGTAATTGACATATGTGATTTTGCAGTAGGACTTTCGAGACAGTTATATGGCTTAACAATGCCAAGCGAAAGAGAAGACCACCGTATGCAAGAGATTTGGAATCCGTATGGAGTAGTAGGAGTTGTTTCGGCATTTAACTTTCCAGCGGCAGTATGGAGTTGGAACTTTGCAATAGCAGGTGTAGGAGGTAATGTAACAGTTTGGAAACCTTCACCTAAAACACCTTTTATATCTATGATGTTGAAAAAGATATGGGATAATACTTGCGAACAAAATGATTTAGTATGGGCTAAAGATGTTCTTAGATTGTACATGGGTAGTAATTCACAAGCAGTTGCACTTTGTACTCATAGTGATGTCAAGGTAGTAAGTTTGACAGGTAGTAGTGCAATGGGTAAAGAACTTGGTCCTATTGTTACAAAAAGATTTGGAAAATTGATTATGGAACTTGGTGGTAACAATGCGATGATAGTTACGCCTGAAGCAAATTTAAAACTAGCACTAAAAAGTATCTTGTTCAGTGCTGTAGGGACAGCAGGGCAAAGATGTACTACATTAAGAAGACTGATTGTTCATAATAGTGTAAAAGATGAGTTAGTAGAAAAACTTGTTAAAGCATATAAAACAATAAATTATGGTGATCCTTTTGATTCACAAGTTTTATTAGGTCCTATGATATCTAAAGAGTCAGTAGACAAGATGCAAGATGTTTTAGAAACTTGTAAAGCAAATGGTCACACAGTACACGGTGGTGAAAGATTTTCAGAAACATTTGCAGAACCAAGTATTGTTGAGATGAAACATAATGACGATATTACAAAGACTGAAACGTTTGCACCGATACTATATGTTATCGGTTATGATGATTTAGATGAAGCGATAAAAATACAAAATGATGTTCCGCAAGGCTTGAGCAGTTGTATATTCACAGACAATCTTAAAGAAGCAGAAAGATTTGTAGGTGCAAATGGATCAGACTGTGGAATAGTAAATGTCAACATTGGTCCATCTGGAGCAGAGATAGGTGGAGCATTTGGTGGTGAAAAAGAAACAGGCGGAGGTAGAGAATCAGGCTCCGACGCATGGAAACAATATATGAAGAGATCCACTGTAACAATCAACTATGGTGATGACCTTCCATTAGCACAAGGAGTGAAATTTGATGTCTGAAGAAAAGATGAGTAGTTTAATACCAATAGTAGTTGATCAATCCTCAAGAGGAGAAAGAAGTTATGATATCTACAGTAGATTATTAAAAGAAAGAATTATATTCGTAACAGGTCCAATTAATGACGCAGTGGCCAGTGTAGTTTGTGCCCAGTTATTATTTTTGGAATCCGAAGATACTAAAAAAGATATTTTTATGTATATCAACTCACCAGGTGGTAGTGTAACAGCAGGATTGGCAATGTATGACACTATGCAATATATAAAACCAGATATATCAACAGTAAGTATCGGATTGTCAGCAAGTGCAGGATCATTATTATTAATGGCGGGTACAGCAGGTAAAAGAATAAGTTTACCTAATAGTAAAATTATGATACACCAACCATCAGCAGGTTTTCAAGGTCAAGCAACAGACATAGAAATTCATGCAAAAGATATTTTAGATACAAAGAGAAGACTAAATGAGTTGTATGTAAAACACTGTGGCAAAGATTTAAAGACTGTAGAAGATGCTATGGAACGTGATAATTATATGAATCCGGATCAAGCATTAAAGTTTGGATTGATAGATAGGATCGAAGAGACACGTTCTTAATGTCATATGATATTTTCCATTTAAGTTATAAAGAAGATTTCGCAGATGAAACTTTTAAAACTCTAAAAGAAAAGTTTCCATGGTCGAAAAGAGTCAAAGGTGTGAAAGGAATATTCAACGCTCACAAAAAATGTTCAGAACAAGCATATACAGAAATGTTTTATGTAATTGATGCTGATGCTGACTTAGAACCAAATTTCGATTTTAGTTACAAACCTAGTAAATGGGATACTGATAAGATACACGTTTGGAGATGTCGTAATCCAGTCAATGATCTTATATACGGTTATGGTGGAGTAAAATTATTCCCAACAAGACCATTGCGTGATGCAAAGGATTGGCATATTGATTTCACTACAAGTGTTGGAGGTGCTAGTAAATTCAAACCTATGCCTTTAGTTAGTAATACTACAAGAATAAACACAGATCCTTTTACTGCTTGGAAGAGTGCCTTTAGAGAATGTGTAAAATTAAGCAGTAAAATTATTGAAGGACAGAAAGATAACGAAACTGATGAGCGGCTAAATATATGGTGTACAAAGGGAAATGACCGACCCTTTGGAAAGTATGCAGTCCATGGAGCAATAACAGGCAGAGATTATGGCTTGAAATATAGAGAAAATCCTGCTAAACTAGACTTTATTAACGACTTTAATTGGTTAAGAGAAAAGTTTGATGAATATTGCGATCTTATTAGATAGATTTGAAACATTATACCCTAATAATACTGCTCTGAGTGATCTTAGAAGAGCATATATTGATAAAGATGTATCTAGCATAGTTAGAATAATTGATAACAACAATAAAGAGAACTTGTTGCGATTTGTTATGGATGATCATATATGGGGTGCGTGGCCCGTACTTGATCAGTATGCTGAAACACAGTTTGTAAAAGCATTTAAAGATTTTTATGTAAATGACATTGAAATAGTAGATGATTGTTTTGCTAGGGGACAGTTATTAAGCAAGTCATGGATTATACAAGAATTAAGTAAATTAGATTTGAATTTAGGAACAATATTTTTGTGTGCAGGTTGGTATGGAACACTAGCAACAATGTTATTTGAAAATGATTTTAAAATTGATAAAATAAGAAGTTTTGACATAGATAAAACTTGCTGGAAGATAGCTGAAATTTTTAATAAGCCATGGGTAATGGAAGATTGGAAATTTAAATCATCTACACAAGATATTAATGAAATAAATTATGACACACACGTTTATCACGTAAAAAGATCAAACGGAACAGACTGTGAATTAACTGATAGTCCTGATACAGTAATTAACACTAGTTGTGAACACATAGACAACTTTGATCAATGGTATGAAAAAATACCTACAGGCAAAATTGTTATATTACAGACCAATAACTATTTTGATTTGCCAGAACACGTGAACTGTTCTAAATCGTTAGATGACTTTGCAAAACAAACACCTATGTCAGAAGTGCTGTATAGCGGTGAATTGTTCTTAGAAAAGTATTCTCGATTTATGCGGATAGGTATCAAGTAATGTACAACATAGAAGATATCAAAACCATACATCTGGAAATAACGCAAAAATGTCAAGCGGCCTGTCCTATGTGTGATAGGAATCAAAATGGAGGAGCTCTTAATCCTCATATTAATTTAGATGAATTATCTTTGCAAGACTGTAAAGATATATTTTCTCCTACATTTATAAAACAATTAAGCAAGATGTATATGTGTGGTAACTTAGGTGATCCTATTAGTGCAAAAGACACCTTAGAAGTTTTTGATTATTTTAGAAGCAATAATCCAGATATGCAGTTGAGTATGAATACTAATGCTGGAGCGAGAGATAGTGACTGGTGGAAAAGTTTAGCAAATGTTCTTGGTAAAAATGGTTATGTTATATTCAGTGTAGACGGATTAAAAGAAACAAACCATATGTATAGACAAAACGTACAATGGGACAAAGTTGAAAATGCAATGAGGAGTTTTGTAGGAGCAGGTGGAAGAGCTAGATGGGATTATTTGATATTCGAACACAATCAATATCAAGTAGATGAAGCAAAAAAGTTATCTGAAGAAATAGGTTTTGAAAGTTTTGTTGCTAAAAAAACTGGAAGATTTATTACTGCGAACAGTGTAAAAAAAGAAAAACATCAAGCAGTAAATAGAAAAGGAAAGCAAACTACAGAATTAAAGAAACCAGATGCAAAATATCAAAATAAAGCATTAACAAAACAAGATGCATTGATTGAGAAATATGGATCAATGGATGCTTATTATGATGTGGCACCAATAAATTGCAAAGTAGCAGAAGAAAGAAGTTTGTTTGTTACAGCAGAAGGACTAGCATTGCCTTGTTGTTGGACAGCAGGTAGAATGTATAAATGGTGGCATAAAGATCCTAAAGTAGAACAGATATGGAATCACATAGATAAAGCAGGCGGAAAACAGTTTTTAGATGCAACAAACGGATTAGACAAAGTTTTTGAAACAGGAATATTTGATAGTATTCAAGAAAGTTGGAACGTCAAAGGCTGTGATAATGGCAAGTTAAAAGTATGTGCAATGAAGTGTGGTGCCGAGTTTGATCCTTTTGCAGAACAGTTTAAATAAGATAAGTATAGTAAAATGAAGAAAAAATTACCATCATCAACTTTTTGTGCTTTACCATGGATGCATTTATCCACAAGGCCTGACGGTAATATGCGAGTATGCTGTACAGCAAACGCATCATCTGTTGGAGCAACTAACGATAAAGAACATGGCGGGCAAGTAGGAGTACTAAGAACAGCGTCCGGTGTTCCTGCTAATTTAAATAATTCAGATTTAATGGAAGCCTGGAACAACGATTATATGAAAAATGTTCGTAAGCAGATGTTAGCAGGAGAGAAACCACCGAGTTGTTTGAAGTGCTACAAAGAAGAAGACGCAGGACATAACTCAAAAAGAATGTGGGAAACTGATTATTGGCTAAACAGATATTCCATAGATGAAATTGTAGGGGAAACAGCAGAAGATGGATCTATACCTCCTAAGATTAGATATCTAGATTTGCGTATGGGATCCAAATGTAATCTAGCCTGTGTTATGTGTTCACCACATGATTCATCATTGTGGGTTAAAGACTGGAATGCTATATATCCCCAAGTACAAAATAAAACATTAAAAGATACAATGAGTTGGGACAACAAAGGTAAGTTGCACGGAGCAGGCTACAATTGGCATAAGGGCAATCCTAAGTTTTGGGATCAACTTTATGAACAGATTCCTCATATGTATCAATTATACTTTGCTGGTGGTGAGTCAACAATCATTGAAGAACACTACACACTATTAGAAGAAGTTATCAAACGTGGTTATGCACACAAAATAGAATTGCGTTACAATTCAAATGCTGTGGAAATGCCACAAAGATTATTTGATATATGGAGTCATTTTAAAAGAGTACGTTTTCATTACAGTGTAGATAGTATACATGAGATGAATGATTACATACGTTTTCCGTCGAAATGGGATCATACAGTTAAACAGTTTCATTTATTAGATAACACAGAAGATAAAGTTGAAGTCACTGTGGCCTGTGCGGTACAGGCGTTGAATATCTATTATGTTCCTGATTTTATAAAATGGAAACTTGAGCAAAACTTTAAAAAGATCAACTGTTGGCCTTTTGGTGCAGGTTTGATCAATTATCACTTTGTATACTGGCCACCACAATTAAATGTGAAGTCGTTACCACAATGGTTTAAAAATGAAGTAAAAGAAAAATATGAGAACTTCTATCCTTGGTTAGAAGAAAATTGGAAATTATCTGGAGCACCTAACAAACAATCTTTCATGGAAGCAAGTTATGGTATCAAAAGATTGCAGGGCATGGTTAAGTTTATGATGAGTGAAGACTGGTCACAACGTATGCCGCAGTTTAGAGAATACATTGACAAAGTAGATAAACACAGAAATCTTGATTTTAAAACTGTGTTTCCTGAAATGTCCGGACTACTTGATGAATCTATGGACACAACAGTTGCAAATAAAATTGGAGATGCAATTGATGAGAAATTAGTTAAGGAATTAGGTGATGGCGGAACAATCTAAGACGTTTTGTGTATTACCTTTTATACATTCACACGCATCTGTGAGTGGAAACTGGAAGTCGTGTTGTAATGCCTTTCATATGGATTTAGGTAAAAATCTTTATTCTGACAATGGTCATACACACAAGACATGGTTTGAATCTCCTCGAATGGATCTATTAAGAAAAAATCTGCTAACTGGAGTCAGAGATGATATGTGTTCTGTTTGTTGGAAAGCCGAAGATGTTTCTGGTACTAGTATAAGAATGCGTTATAACAATGGTGACAAGTTTGCCGATGCTATAAAAAAAATTGACGTAGACAAACCAAAGATACAGTATTTAGATCTTAAGATTAGTAATGAGTGTAACTTAAAATGTAGAATGTGTGATTATACTAATTCACATAAGTTACTTGAAGATGTGGTTGCTATAGAAAATGATGAAGAATTAGATTTACCAATAGAATGGCATCGTAGTCCTAAACATGAGATAGTTATAAACGATATAGGTATAAAGTCAATGCCTGATCGTATTGTTGATGAAATAACTGAAGAATTACTGCCTAATCTAAGAGTACTAAAAGTAACAGGTGGTGAACCTCTTGTACAGAAACAAGTTCTCGATCTTTTCAAAGTTTGTGTTGAAAAAGATTATGCAAAGAATATAGATTTACATATAACAACAAATGGAACAAAGTTTACAAAAAAGTTTATGGAAGGTATTAAAACTTTTCGAAAAGCATCGTTTAACATCAGTTGTGATGGGTATGGCAAAGTTTACGACTATATACGCTATCCATTTAATTGGACAAAGTTCAGCCAGAGAGTCACTGAAGCCGTAGAAGTTAGTTCACAATCCAATAATTTAGGACATATTACTATTTGTCCGGTAGCACAGATGTACAACATTGAAAATTTACATGAGTTACAAAAATGGTCAATCAAGTTAAGTGAGAATCATGGACATCGTGTTGAGTTTTTTTCTAACACTTTTTTACAGCCTTTGAGCAGTTATAATTCTTTACGTAATGTTCCTTGTGATATATTAGAAGAAGCACGTGAACGACTTGTTGAAAATCAAAATACTACAACTCTGCTTGGGTATATTGATAATTTAGTAAAAGATAAAAAGTCAGGAAAAATAGTAATTGATGAAAAAATAGAAAAGTTAATTTATAAGAGTGTAAGAGCTAAAGATAAAGTAAGGAACCAAAGATTTAGTGACTTTGTTGGACCACGGACTTCGAAGTGGTTAGAAGGGATATTTAAAAAGTATGCTTGATAAAAATCTATTTCAGACAAAGCATAATGCTATATACGATCCTGAGTTTCAAAAGCATCTTGCTGACGCTCCATGGAAAGACTGGTTGAGTAAACCAGGATATTTTGAAGTACGACATCAGTATCTTGCAGACATACATAATTGGATTCTGAGTTCTGAACTCAATGAGGTAAAAGGACTTACACGTTTCAAGTATAGAGACATGATTAATGGTACTACACAGGCGTTCGACGAAGCGTATTATAGATATTCAAATAAAAGGTTACGTATACTGCGTGGTGAATATGCTTACCATAAACGTATAGTTAATGATTTTGTTTTTTTAGATGACGAAGATGGTAATTATGTTCCGGTAGAAGAAAACGATTGGGTAATCACAAGTTATCCTTTTTGTGGTAATGGATCTGTTCCTCCGCATTTTGATAAGTTACAAGATGATTGTCTAGAAAAAGGTGTTCCAATACTTTTAGATTGTGCATGGTTTGGTACTTGCAAAGACGTAACGATTGATGTATATCATCCTGCTGTGACGGAAGTGTGTTTCAGTTTAACTAAAGGCATCGGACTAGGAAATATAAGATCAGGAATACGATATTCAAATTATGAAGATGATTTACCGATTAGGCAACAAAACAATTACAATCATTTACCTTTAGGTGCGGCACAGATTGGCATATGGCAGATGCAGAAGTTCAGTCCGGATTATATTCCAACTCGTTATGAAAAAATATATGAACACATTTGTTTAATACATGATCTGAAAACAACTAATTGTATGATGATTGCAATGTTAGATAAAGAACATAGTGATTATAAACATTATCTCATAGATAGTTTGTATAGTAAAGTTGGTATACGTGAAGCAATAAAAAAAGTAAGACAAACTTCAGGATTTGATCCAGTATTTTGCCGAGCACCTTTTAACAGCATTTACTATAAAGGCAGTTCTAACGAAGTAGGATTTTGTTGTGCCCAAGAAAAAAGAAAAAAACTTGATGAATTTAAAAGTATTGAAAACTGGTGGCAGTCTGATTATGCAAAATCATTTAGACAAAGTTTTATAGATGGTAAATTTCCTACACCATGTCGAGTTTGTGAATGGCAGGAACAAAATGGTATCGAAAGTGATCGTCCAGGGTTTGATCCTATTCCCTTAAAAAAAGTAGATGTTGAATATGGAAATGTAAAAGGAAAACCTACATATGTTGATTATAGACCAGATAACCTTTGTAATCTTATGTGTACAATGTGTTCTCCGAACAACAGTAATCTTGTTGAAAAAATTTGGAAACAGTTTCCTGATGTATTTGGTGAGCAACCTGATTACAGTTTTCAACAAGAAAATCAAGATAAGATTATAGGTTCAGGGTTACTTGATGGTGACACAGTAAAATTAAAAGTGCTAGGTGGTGAACCAACAATTAATAAAAAAGTACATGAAGTATTCCAGTACTGTGTTGATAACAATTATGCTGACAAGATACAGTTAAACGTTACGACAAATTTCACCAACTTAAATTCTACTTACAACTTGATCGAAAAATTCAAAAGAGTAAAAATACAAGCCAGTATAGATGCTACAGGACCGACATATGAATACATTAGAAAGCCAGCTCGTTGGAGTCAGATAAGAAAAAATATGTTAGAGTTCTCTGATAGATACAAAGACAATAACAAATTTAGATTTGGTATGAATTGTGTATACCAGTTAGTAAATGCGTTTACAGTTAAAGATTGGCTTCCAGAATTATTAACACTTTTCTATGATGAAATAAAGATTAAAAGACATGGAATAACAATGCTACCAATTACCGGACCTGACGGATTAACCTTTGCTTCATTACCACAAAAATATAGAGATATTGTTTTAAAAGACTTACAAGATATACAGCAGGATTTTAAAAATCATAAAAATGAACAATTACAGCAAAACATAAGCGACATGATCAAGTATACTGTTGACTTTGAAAAATTTAATTATAATAAATTAATCAATGGAAAAAGAAAAATTTTAACTTTCGACAAAGCCAAAAATACTAATTTAACAGAGTTACATCCTTTATACAAAGAACTATTAGAATATGAAGAATAATGAAAATAAAAGTGCTCATCTACTGTCGTCAGTAGAGAACAATGTTAAACAGAAAAAGCCAATGGAAGAAGATCCATTGTTTTGCTTGGCACCTTTTACATCAGTTTATTATAAAGCATCTCAGAAAATAGCATCTTTTTGTTGTGTACAAGAAGAAAGCCAGAGATTAAAAACAGGTGAAACATTATCTGATTGGTGGGTCAGTGATCATTCAAAAAATATGAGAAGAGATTTTATCGATGGAAAGTGGCCAACAGCCTGTTCGTACTGCGAAAAGAAAGAAGCGGCTGGATATAGAAGTGATAGATATGATTACAGAAAATTTTCAAAATCTATAAAAGAAGTAAGTGTAGATAAAGGTAATGAGTTAGAAAAGCCTGTTTTTGTAGATTATAGGCCAGATAATCTTTGTAACCTTATGTGTACGATGTGTTCTCCGAGTAATAGTAACCTAGTTGAAAAAGTTTGGAAACAGTTTCCAGATTTATTTCCTAATACAAACGAGTTATCTTTATCTGAAACAAGAAATGTTGAAACTGATTTAATAATAGACAATGCAGTAATAGATAAAAACACAATACAGTTAAAAGTCCTAGGAGGTGAGCCTACAATAAACTCACGTGTACATGATGTTTTTAGATATTGTATTGAAAACGGATATGATAAAAACATCGATTTAAAAATGACAACAAACTTCACTAATATGAATAGTACTTACGAGTTAATTGATAGTTTTAAAAGTGTAAGAGTTAATGCTAGTTTAGATGGTACAGGCCCAACATACGAGTACATTAGACGACCTGCACACTGGTACAAGGTTAAACAAAACATAATAGATTATATCAAAAGATATGAAAACAAAAAAGAAAAGTATGGATTTAATACGAACGTAGTTTTTCAATTAGCAAATGCTTTTACAATGAAAGACTGGATACCTGAATTATTTGAGCTCTATTATCAAACTGCCAAGAATATTAGAGTTGGAAGACTTAACTTTTTAAATTGTACGTTTCCTATCGGAACCCAGATATCAGCTATACCACACGTGATGAGGAAACCAATTATAAAAGATATAGAAATTCTCTTGTCAAGATATCAAGAAGAGCCTGATCAAACACACAATTTAAAACAGATATTAAGTTATGTAGAAAGTACTGAATTTAACGAAAGAGATCTTAGAGGTTTCAAGTTAAGATTTAAAGCAATGGATCAATATAAAAAAACCGATATAACATCGTTACATTCGGCTTACAAAGAATTAATGGAGTATGAAGTCAAATAATTTTTGCATATTACCTTTTATTCATTTGAGTACAAGGACTAACGGAGCCATGCAGTTATGCTGTCATGCTAACAGCGGTAGTGCGGAAGATTATAGAAGTATGGGACACAACAGAAAAAACACAGGAGAATTTGTATATGTTGATAAAGACAGACCATCTGAGTACTGGAATACTGAGTACTATAAAAACATTCGTAAGAAATTTATGCAAGGCAAGGCACCTATTGAGTGCAGGGCTTGTTTCAAAGAAGAAGCATCAGGATACAGATCAAAAAGGCAATGGGAAAATGACGAATGGTCAGAAAAGATATCATTCGAGAATGTACTTGCAAGAGTAGAGCCAGATGGCACAGCACCTTTTGATATCAAGTACGTGGATATGAAACTTGGTAATAAATGTGATCTTGCTTGTTTGATGTGTAATCCAGGTGACAGTTCGAAATGGATACCAGACTATAACAAGTTAATGAAATCTGATTTAGATCAAGAAACTAAAAATACTCTTAATTGGAAAAAAGAAGAAGGGCGTTTGAATTGGTACAGGCACGATTCTGTGTTCTGGAAAGACATAAAGGATAAGTTGGACAGCACAGAAAGTTTCTACATAATTGGTGGTGAACCAACTATAAATTCAGAGTTCGAATCCTTCTTGGAAATGTGCGTCAAATCCGGTCATAGCGACCGTATAAAGCTCCGTTTTAATACGAACGGTCTAACTACTACGGAAAGGCATCTAGAGCTGTATAAACGCTTTAAACACGCTTTAATCCACCTTTCTGTAGACGGTATAGGTGCTCATCATGACTTAATTAGATATCCTAGTAATTGGACAGAAATGGAAAAGAAATTGGATTGGTGGGATAGCACTCCTGACAATATTGAAGTGACAATAGACACCACAGTATCAGTACTGAATATATTACATATACCAGATATAGTGAAATGGAAGTTGGATAAAAATTATAAGAAGATAAACAAATATCCTACCAACAGAGGACTGATCGGTATGCACTTTCTACACAGTCCTGATATATTGAATGTTACAGTGTTACCAAAAAAGATAAAAGAATTAGTTAATCAAAAGTACTCTGAACTTTTTGATTACTTAGGCAATGACGTTGTAGACAAGTACAAGAAGTTTCATGCCTTATTAGATTTTATGAATAGCAAAGACAATAGTCATATGTGGCCAAGAACTTTACAGTATCTTGATAACATGGATTCTATTAGACAAACAAATTGGAAGAATGTATTATTAGATTATGATAAAGCCTGATGCTAAAGAACTATATCACAAACACATAAAAGAACTTAACAGTTCTTGGTGCCCCGTGCCATGGGGTCAGATTAGTGTACATAATTCTGGAGAATACAGAGCTTGTATTCAAGCCAGAAGTTGTAAAAAGACCAAAGGTATATTACGTGATGAATCTGGAACAATAATGAGAGCAGATACTCATAACATAGATGACGTTAGAAATTCTCCTTTATTAAAAGATGTACGTAAGTCGATGCTAGGTGGAGTACAGCATGAGATGTGCGTAAGATGTAATAGAGAAGATAAAGCAGATGTTCCGAGCAGAAGGAGAAATGCAATCATCGAGTACTATGACAAATACAATTATGATTATTGGAAAGCAGTAAGTCACTGCCATGATGATGGTCAACTAATGTTGCATGAAAGTGATGTAATAGAATATGATATCAGATTAGGTAACCTTTGTAATTTAAGATGCAAGATGTGTCACCCTAGTGAAAGTACACAATGGTATGACGAATGGTTTGATACAATGTTTAAAGGATTTAAATCAGACTTTACTCAGGTAGAAATGACTAAAGAGAAAAACAAAGTAAAACTTAAGAATGACATTTACAGTTGGTATGAAGACAGTAAATTTTATGATCAAATGTTTGATAATTCTAAGAACTTAAGGAAGATATATTTGAGTGGTGGTGAACCTACGCTAGTTGAAAATATGTATGACTTATTGCAGAAGTTTATAGATAACGATTGGGCAAAAGATATTGAATTAGAATACAACATCAATTTAACAAATATACCTCGTAGAGCCATTGAGCTATGGCATCATTTTAAATTAGTTACATTAGGCGGCAGTATGGACGCAGTCGGCGAACACAACAACTATATCAGATATCCAAGTAAATGGAGCAAGGTAGATGAGAATGTAAAATGGTTAGATCGAAATACCAACCCTAACATAAATTTCTTTTGTA
>Ga0163111_10001624_pt1 | contig 13990 bp, 9 predicted proteins | sample CRUFie1St18metaG_FD_109645 | JGI IMG/M metagenome (GOLD analysis project Ga0163111, IMG submission 109645) | Marine microbial communities from the Costa Rica Dome - CRUD Field 142mm St18 metaG | ecosystem: Environmental > Aquatic > Marine > Oceanic > Photic zone | place: Costa Rica: the Eastern...
ATAACGATCATCACTCTGTAGAGTGTGATTAACAATTACTGTACCGTTTGCATTGGTAGTTGTCTCGCCATACTCATCAAAGAAGTAACGAGTCTTCTTGAAGATCTGAGGATGACTTACACGGATTTGTGGAGGATTCTCAGGATCATAAGAGTTACCAGAGTTGATGATGTCAATAGAGTCAACCTGACCAGTCTGAATAACATTGATGTTGATTTCAGCGTCCTGACCACTGTCAGTAATCAATTCATAGGTAGGAGGAATCAGTTCGTTGTAACCAACACCCTGTTGTGACACAACAATGTCTTCAATACCAGAAACGACCTTTGTAAAGTATTTCTTGTTGGTATTATCCGAAATAACCGAAGACTGGACGATTACTTCGTCGCCAACACGCAAGTCATGGTTTTCGGTAGTTGTAATCTTACCGTATACAACATCTTCCTCGATTACCTTGCTATATGCAGAAATAGTCTTACCTGAGACAGCAGAGACCTCAGCAGAAGCACCGAATCCACCAGTGCCCTCATTATTGAAGAAGATAACGTCTTCTACCTGATAAGACACACCAGGGTTCTCAACAACGAATCCATCGATCTGAGCGGACTCAAATTTGGTAGTTGTCTCAACTTCGATGTCAACTCTCGATTCTGCAGATACAGTCGGGAAGTAATCGTAAATTTGTAGGGTATTCTCTTCTGACAGAGGAATAGACTCCAACTGTTCGTTAGAATCGATAAGTCCATCATTATTGGTATCCTGAATCTCAAGGATCAAAGGATAACCTTCTAGTTCAGTTGTAAGGGTATCTGGCTCTTTATTGGGTTGACGATCAACGTCAATGTCAACATCAGTGAAAGGATCACGATAACGGACCACATCTGTAGGAATGTTGTCCTGAGTCGCATCCTGACTCATGTTCCACTCGTCTGGTTGTGAGTAGAACTGAGGACCGATGATATATGGGAATAATGCTTGACCTGCATCAGATTCATCAATAGTGATGAAGTATGCATAGGTACCGTCGGGATATTCAGGTGTTTTACAGAAACGACCGTTGTATGGGTCCAGATCACCTAACTGGAACGCATATTCATAGTCATCAGTAAATGAACCTGCAGGATAGGTTGCCAACGGCGGACCATCACCACGAGACGGGTTTGGGTTGGAATCTACCTCAAATACAAGGGCATTCTTCAAACGATAGGATGTACGGAGTCTTCTAAGACCACTGTTCTGATCGGTAGGATCGATGTAACCATATGGACCATAAATCGGGTTACCATCATATGCCCAACCAATAATCGGAGAGTGCTCGTTATTAGAAGCAAGTTCTTGGAATGTTGTGGTTTGTGGATCAAGGAATACGTTATCACCAACCACATAGCGGAGTTCTTTAGGATCAACCAGGTGAGCATACTCACCACCGAATTGGTTGTTATATCCTGTGAAAACATAACCTCTAGCGAAGTCATAGTTGTTTTCCAACTCATACTGAAGGTTTTTAGTCCACTGGAAGACATTAGGTGTAAACTCTGCAAATTCACCAACAGATTCCAGTCTAATTGTAGTCAGACCTTGTGTATAGTTAATACCTCTGTTTTGGAGTTGTACACTAATAACTCTACCCTTATCTTCACCGATAGTACCGATAACTGCTTTAGCAACAGCACCAAAACCATCACCATTGATTACAACGTTAGGTGCAGTGGTATAACCCTCACCAGAGTTGATAATAGCGATAGAAACGATACGACCGTTAATAACAATCGGTTGTGCAAGAGCACCAGTACCAGAGTTAACAGTAACAGAAGGCAGAGAGGTATATCCACTACCACCAGATGTCAGGGTCGCTGCTTGGATAGGACCACGAACACTAGCAGTTGCAGTAGCACCCTGACCACCGCCACCAGTAATAGAGATTAGAGGTTGTGATGTATATCCAGTACCAGGTTGTTCTACAAGAACTCTACTTACGACACCACCAGTGATAACTGCTTGTGCTGTAGCACCGATACCGCCACCACCAACAACAGAAACCAAAGGTTGTGTAAGGTATCCGCTACCACCGTTAGTAACCTCGATGGAGAACAGAGAACCGTTAACAGTAACCTCTGCTGATGCTCCAGTACCGCCACCACCACTAATAATCAGGTTTGGTTTGTTACCAGCGTCATATCCTTGACCACCATTGTTAATGTCGATGGTAGTGATAGGACCAAAGCGAACAAAGTCGTTAGACTTGTAAGACCAGATCGAAACACCGTTTACCCAAGCACCAATCGCACTATTAGGTGCGATAGTCTCACGTTTGGAAACCGTAGTTACAGTTCTAGGGAAACGGAGCAGTTTACGCTGGTTACCAGGGATAAGTGCAGTGCCAGTGAAAGGACCAACCTTATAGTTGGGCAAACCTGTTGCTGCAACGTAAATATAATCTCTATTGAAGAAAGAGTTCTGGATGTTTGACGTATAAGGTTGAATTGCTGTATTGATCGAGTCAATTTCAGACTTACCTCTGTTCAAGTCAACAGACAGCAGAATATTACCCTGAGGAACAATATCCGTCGGGGCAAGCATTTGATATGAGAAGGTAAACTCGTCTAGACGTGCTGTTACCTCAAAAGTACCGTTATAGACAGTTGGGTTTGCACCATAGACCGTCACAAGGTCTTCAACCAGCAAACCGTGAGGATTGGCAGTTACAATGGTTGCAGTCTGGTTATTTTGACCACCAGGGGTTGCAGATGTAACCTGAATCAGTTTTTTAACGTTATACAACCAAGAAGACAGTCTTTCGTCTTCATCAGTAGAACCAAGAGCAGCAACAGTCAGTTTGTCGCCTTCAAGGTAGTAAGAACCAGTATCATCAAGAACTGTGCTTCCTGCTTCAGCAATACCAAGAACTCTGAGTTTACATTCGGTCGAAAGACCTCTATTAACGTAAATGTAGATGTCAGAGTAGACTAATGTGCCAGGATCCCAATCTTCGACGATTCCGTTCTTAGAACGAGTACATTCGATGAACTGATTGAGTGAACGTTCCTTATACTGAACAACTTCATCATCATTGATGCGAATTGTACCGTTTCTCTCGGGCCATCCGATTGTAGAGTCAACCGTGATGATCTGATCGGTCTGAGACAGGAATTCGACCAGTTTTGTCTTATAGGGGATAACAAACTGACCCTGAAGGGTTTCTTCAGAGATTGACAGTTCATAAATGGTGTCTGTACCCTCGATGATCGAAATAACGTTCTCAATCAGCGCAGATGCGTTACCAACGCTATTATCAACCTCATCAGCAAACTGTTGAAGCTGACCATCGATCAAATTACGCGGATCACCCTCAATAAGGGTTGCACGGAGGATTGTGTCAACTACCCAGGTTGCGGCAGAAGGAGAAATGACTTCATCCTTAGGATAATAGACATCAACCTCTTCACCAAAGAGAATTTTGAACAAGAACTGCGTTGCAGTCTTAGTACCCTTAGAAAGGTAGAAATCTCGGATCTTTTTAATGACCTGGATCGGATTTACCTTTGTATAGTCAACCGTAATCGTCGGTAGGTATTGACGACGGAGTTTTTCAAACAGTTGACGTACAAACAGCGTATCCAGAGAAATAATCTTGGATCCAGCACTATGATTGCTGAGACGGAGTTGTTCTTCGGTTGCAAATACTTGATTACCGAAGTTATCGTAACTTACGGTGCCAGATACACCACGGACGCATCCAACCAGGGCAGAAGGTTTGTAATCTCTACCAGGAGTGGTAATATCGAAACCAGTAACCTCATCGAATCCAACATCTACAGAAGAACGTGCTGCAGAGGGTTCTGCGATGAAAATTCTAGGAGGATTGTTGACATCGTAACCAGAACCGAAGTTCGTGATACTAATATCAGTAATTGCGCCGTTAAAGATGGTTGCAACAGCAGTTGCGCCAGTACCACCGATAGGAACACCAGCAGCATCCTTTCTGTCGTCCACAATGTAGACAGAAGGTGCATCAGTGTAACCTCTACCGCCAGTTAGCAGTTCAATGTCAGTAACAGACCCAGAAGCAACAGTTACACCCAGGACTTGTGCGCCAATGGGTTGAATGATACGTGCTCTAGGTGGAGTTGTGTATCCGCGACCTCTGTTAGTGATAGTAACGCCAGAAACCTGACCTTCAGGTGTCAGGATTGCCAGAGCAGCAGCATTGATACCACCTTCGGGTGCAGGATCAATATAAACATCAGGAGGGTTCTTATATCCGAATCCGTTTCTTGCTGGTACGACTGTAATCGAGTCAGTGACCAGACGACCCTCACTATCGATCTGAGGATCAGTGATTTCCGCACCACCAGGGTTCTTAAAGGTTACTGCGGGGATAAAATCGTAACCAGAACCAGAATTAGTAATAGTAACCGCATTGACTTCGCCAGTTGCGTCATCAACAGTCAATTCTGCGGTTGCTTGAGTGCCGTTTGCGTTAGTAGGAGCGGCAATCTCAATCAGAGGTGGGTTGAAGGAGGTATAACCTTGACCACCGTCGATAAGTTGAATATTTTTAACACCTGCAACCAGTGTTCTTGCGGATGCACCGATACCACCAAGGTCAGAAGGTGTAATAGTTACCTTAGGTGCAAAGTCAAGACGATAACCACTACCGCCGTCTCTGACGATCAAGTCAATTAGGTTACCATCATCATCCACACTGGATACGGCAGTTGCGCCTGTTCCAATGGCAGGAGAGTTGTATTCTACGGAACGAATGTCAAGAAATTCGCTTTCACTCAGTTCTGTAGTTCTAAATTCGATGTAAGATCCATCATTCTTAGTCTGATAGAGGACATAATCCTCATAAGGGCGCTGGAGTTGATTATTTCTGTTGACGATTAGTCCAACTGCGCTTACTGGAGTGTATTGACCAGTCTGGAAGCGCAACTTATATGTCTTAGACCCAGTTTCGGGTGTAAGAGCGTCCATAGTGACAATAGGAGTACCCGCAAAACCCACCATGTAGATAATACTGGTGGAAGAAGGGTTATCGGTACCCAGGACTGCTCTAGGAGGAGTTGTGAAGCGGATCCCATCGCCTTCAGTGTAGTAATCTACCTCAGGGACCAATATTTGATCGTAAACCTTGACGATCAGGTGATATGACGAAATAGGAGCAACAGGTTCACCCAAAAACTTGAGGGGGAACGAAACTCTAGTGCCATCAAACAAAGGATATGGCGATTCTAGGAATTGTTCCTTTTTACGGAACTCATTCAGTGAAATACCAGGAGTCAGAATAGCATCAGGACCACGAGTCAGTGATTCGTAGTAAATCACCTCGTTATCGATCATGATGGATCCATCTTTCTCGATGAAACCGTCAATCGATTCGACTTCGATCAGATCTTCGTCGAACGCAATGTTTTTCAGCAGTGTTGTTTCTGCTGAAAGCGTTTTAGCATCATAAGTGTCAACATCCAAATAATGTGTTATATTATTCAGAATATCGTATGGCTTTCCTGTCTTCTCTTGAGACTTATAAAACTCAAAGAGGAAATTTACAAACTGCTGGTCTTCTTCCCTGATAAAGTCGGGTACCTGGTACGCAACTCTATCGGAAATGTTGATGTTCTTTTGCATCTCTTATATTAGAAACAGGAATCGAACTCAGGATACTGGAAGGTATCTGTCGGATAATCAATGATATTTATGTCAGTCGGTCCATAGTTCCAACCGTCAAAATTGTTAGGATCGAACGGAGAAACCACACCAGGATTGGTGTTGTAGTTGATGGGGAAGACGTTCGGGTTAAAGATCGTCGGATCAACACCAGGTGGGATTGTGATCGATACTGAATATGGATTGACTGCAATAGGAAGTCTTTCTGTGCCGTCGGGTGTACCACCCACAGCAAGAGGTCCCACACAAACTTTACCTGTTGAGTAATCAACAGACCCAACATTATTATTGAGGATTAGTTCTTTCTCATTTCTAGTAGTAACAAGAAGGAGATTTCCTTTACCATCATCTCTGATGTTTACAGGAACCAAAGTCTCAGTGTCCTCGGTGGTTGTAGATGTCGCAAGTTGAGTAGTGGACATACCTTGTCCTACAACGTCAACCAGTGAGTCAGTGTATCCAGTAGCGTAGAACGTACCAGACTTAACAGTGGAGTATGTTGGTGCACAGGAGTCTCCTGTACCGTTACCATCTCCAGGAGGTGTACCAGCGAGGTCTCCAGGGTTATGAATCGGATTGTTAAAGTCCAAACACTGTGTAAACACAGTACCGAACGTAAACTGATCTAGATTTTGACCAAGGGTCATTTGTGTGACACTACCTGAGATTGAATCATCGGTATTGTCAATCATATTGTTATACTTGGAACCTTCCATGCGCCCACCGAATCTATTCGGTTTACCTGCAGCATTGAATTTGTCAATGTTGCGGAGAAGGTCTGTTCTCAACTCGGCATCACTCTTAGTTGTAGCGTTGCCGTCATAGTATGCCCAAGTCTTAGGAATGATGTAGTATTCGATTGGGTCGGTAATGACTGGTTCAATCGATGCCATTGAATACTTCAGAAGGTCATTCTTGATATTCAGTTTTGTTGTGGCGTTTAGTTTGGTACCCGCTTTAGAGCGGATAGCAACAAATACTTTTCCGTAGATAGGCGGATTTAACTTCTCACCACCATATGCCGTGATTGAAGATGCCTGCGGATATATGGTAGAGGTGATGTATTCGTAGTCTGCCTCTGTAACTGCCCTGTTCTGCGTTGCATACGCCCTAGGAGCGTTAAACTTGATGCTCAGGGGTGATTCCCTAGACTCACCGTCTTGAGCGGCGTCTATGGTCGTTACAACGATGTTCTGTGGGGGAATAGGACGCCCTTGATCATCAACGATCAGACCAGTGAAAGCAAAGTCAGTACAACCGTTTGCTTCCGAACCAGCAGTACGGACATAACGCATCTCGATGACTTCACCGTCAACCAGTCTACGTCCTAGAACACCGTCACCAAATACAGTCTTGTATCTAAGGTCATCTACTTCCTCAAGGAAATAGACACGACTGTTGGAGTTCAGGTTAACAACGTTGTTCGCAGTTGAGTATTCGTCAGTCTGAGAAGATTGAATATTAGGACGAACATAAACACGCAGTAGTTCTGTGTCTACGTTATCCGATGGAATGATGTATTCCTGTTTCTTAGTATCATCAACTGTGTATGTAAATGTAAGCAGGTTACCTTGATAGAAGATAATCTTGCTAAATTCAGCGAGACCCGTCTGCGGATCTACGGAAACTTGAATATCATTGACAACACAGAATACAAATGTATCTACAATGTTGCGCGAAACAAACACATCACCTCTTCTAAGGGTGACACTCTGTGGAAAGTTCGCGGAATTACCTACAGCAGCAGTTTGGACGCTGATCGCTACACACGCCTTTGCCGCTTTTACTGATCTTGGTGTATAATTTAACTGCTTAGCAACGCGGACAATGTTATCTCTAACAGTCGCAGATTCAAGGAAAGTTTCATTCAGCGCCATGTTAGCGTTGAATGCACTATAGTAAGTATTGTATGCTAGAATATCAATGAGATAAGCAGCACTAGATCCCTCAAAGTCGTAATCACTAAACTCACTACGAGTTCTGAGGTATGATTTGATTGACTCTTTGATCTCTAGGAAATCAAGAGCGGTTAATTGTGAGGGTACGGCTGGCATGTTACGCTCTCTCTAAGAGGAAATCGACGGTTTGGGTAATAGTTTGACCTGTAATTCTATAATCTAATTCAATAGCAATAGAGTTGGTGTCCTCCGAACCTTCAATTCTCACATCAGTTAACGTTACACGGGGTTCCAATCTGTCGATAACATTATAAATCTCGGTTTTCATCTCTTCAACCAAAAACACATCAAAGGGCTCAAAGAGCAATCCCTTGATGCGTGATCCGATCCCAGGTTGAAATGGACGCTCACCAAACGTAGTGAGCATCAGGTTTCTAACGGATTGTTTAATAGCATTGTCGTTCCTCACAGCACCAAAGTCCTTAGTATTAGGGTTTGCGTTAAAAGAGATCGCTAGATCTTTGAACGCCCTACTAAGAACTTTTTCTGATCGGAACCTATATGCAGGCATTAGGAGGTCTTGGTGTTATTGGATCTTTCACGACGTGTAGACGCCATATTTAGATATTTATCAGACTTTGGGTCAGTTATTAAAACTGTTGTCCCATGGTCTTGCTTCATCATCCAAGGAACATGATCGGGAACGTGATTAGTAGCCATGGGATTCCTCCAGTATTTAGGGTTCTTCAGTAAATGTTGGTGGATGGAAATTACAGTATTCATTAAAGGTAATTTTCATCTCCTTGAGGGAAAGTTTGCAGTGGGCTGCTGCTTTTGGAAGATTCCACTTAGCAGACCACAGCATTTCCATTGCTTCTCTAGTTTCAGGTCTCATCTACCCTGTCCCCTGTAACGCTTTGGTTTGTTGTTACGGGAACTGGCAGCGTACTTGGTGTGGGAACCGTTTCCCTGCCTAGTTTTCTTGGGCTTGGACTCAATGAATGCTTGTCCGTTGATGACTTTAGATCTAGTTGCCATTGTGTAGAAATTAACGACTCGTTCAGTATAGCACGGTTATGACGCTAAGACCGTAGCAGATCCCCATGCAATAACAGAAGAGCATGGGTAGGACCATCCAGGGAATCCAACACCCAATGGGTCTAGAATCCTTCCGATGGGCAATTTGAGTGCAAACACAGTAAGCGTCGTAGTGAATAGCACTCTTACATGACCAACTCCACCATTATCCTCAATAGTTAGCTGAGAACAGCATATTGCTGTTGGTATGGGACATGTAGACTTACCACATGGACACCAATAGATGATAATGTTGGTACAAGGACTAATATGCGGAGTGAACGTGTCACCCAAAAGCATAATAGGCAAAAAATGAACCAGAACTGTTGCTCTGATTGGATTTAGTGCGCTTAGGGGAATAAGTGATGTAGGTGGCCACCAGCATGTGAACTCCTTAACCTTAATTGTGTAAGGTATCGGCGGAGTACCGCACGTTTGGTGACTATGAATCGTAGGAGGCAAACACAGTCCATGTCCACTACACGGAAGACCGTTGTGGAATGCGACTGGTTTTAACATGCCATATGCCATAGTTAGAAACCTCTATCCGCTCCAATAACATCGCCAATATTTTGTGATCCACCATACTCAACATCGCATTCCGAGAAATACGGGTTGCTTAAGTATTGAACCGCCTTAGCATAGGTTTGTGTCACACCAGTAAGGTAATTGCGTACCCTTACTTCACCTTCATATGGTCCAAGCGTCAATTTATTGTTACTTGTGACCCTTGTAGGTTGAATTGCGATAGCAACGTCAGAACAATCATGTACTGCCGCGCATACACTCATCAAAGTTGCAACTTGATTGTAAGTTTGACCAGCAATTCCGTCACCATTCGTGTCATATCCGCAGAAAACCTGCAGAGGACCGTCAGATGCGCCAACTCCCCTAACATATGTATCCCAGCACTCGTTAGGTGGTTCTCCATTTTGCCATGGATCCGCAGCGATGCCTGTATATGGGTAAACAAACGACTGAGCAGGGGTGCCAGGGTTGTAATCTGGGTCTCCAGGCTGACCAGTGGCAGGAGATCCCGTAGATGCAAGCGTCCAGGACAACGAAAGACCAGGACTGTAGGTCAAATTGTCATGTAACCAGAGTTGTAACTGCTGAAACTCGGAATATCCCGATTGGTTGTAGTCAAATGTGTTTTCATCGAGTCCAATGGGCACAAAAACGACGCCATTGTTGTTTGGATCTTCATAACAGCGACCTTTTACGGTTCCCCTAGAGCAATTCCAAGTTTTGTAACCGCCACCGACCTTTCTAGTGGGAGTCAATGTGGCAGAAGGCATCTTATCCTTCAGGAAAGACATGAATTCTTGCCCCTGAGACCCCGTTGTACGCCCCTCTAAGGTCATTGAAACTCTGAACGTGGCATTCTCCTTCTCAGAGGCACAATATTTGTGAATCAACCATCCATAAGCGACAGTTTTGGGTTCATCGACCTCAGGAATTATGGTCAGAGGTTCAGAAGTTGTCTTGTAAGTACAAGGCATGTCAAAAAACCTTGTAACTTTGTAAGAATTGGGTTGCGGAATCTTAATACAACGCTCTCCCATGTTAAATCCGTACAATCCACCTCTAGATTCGACCTCTGCATCCGCTTGTGCGCCGACTGTAAGCAAATCGTTGTACTGTTCGTTGAAAAATTTGTCTAGTTCGTCGTTAACTGAGCGTAATTTTACAAAGTTTGCCTCTTTTGGCATCGCATCTTGCACACAACCGATGAAACTATGGTCTAAACACGCTGAAGATAGGTCTTGGCACAGTTCAGAATCGGTTTCAGCGTTAATATCGGTGATTTTGATGTAACCTTCGGGTATTTCTGTTGACAATCCTGCGTCAAGTTCAGCAAATCCTTCATCAAGTAGTGAACCAACGTCAAATTTTGAGTCATCATCGTCACTTCCCATCGCTTGCTGCACATTTTTCAGCGCATTATCGTTACCCGCCTTCATTGGGTTGATCTTTTTGGTGTCTTGACCCTTCAAACCGCGTGTAACCTTCTCTGGAATGACCACAGCAATGTATGGAGGCTCGTCATTATTGTATCCAGACCCAGGATCGGTGATCTGAACACTCGTAATTGCGCCTTGTTTGTCAATTCCAGTGACAACTACCTGCGCTTGCTTCTGGATTTCTGCTTTACCACGGTTATATACGACACTTTTCTTCGCTCTCTTGCCTTCTTTACTGATTGTGTTGCGTCCTTTGTCCAACACATTGTGCATTTGGATGTCTTTGTTACGAAATTTCTGCATTTTGTAACCCTGACCCTTCAAATTCTCGAACTGATCCTCTTGTAGAGACAGTGAGTTCATCATTTCAGACGCCATATCACCACCAGAGAAGTCCTCAAGTACCCCAGGAGACGTTACACTGATGATTACGTTCTCAATATTGTACCCAGAACCACCATTGATGATCCTAACTTCCTTCAGTTCACCCTTTTTGTTGATGACTGCTTCCATTTTCGCTTCGTCAAGCGTCCTTTGTGCCACTAATGCATCTGGATTGACATCAACACGCTCATAAACGATCTTCTTAGGGAACTCATAGACGCCCCAGAAGGCACATTTGTCCTTAATACCGAATCCAGCAAGGACTAAACCTGTTGCACCGTCGGGTGCAGTGATACTTTGGTTGTATGTGAACTTATTTCCTGCCCCAGTTTCGGCATCTTTCTCTTGTAGTTCCATAAAACCACACTTTTGTTCGTCACCAAAGTAACGAACCTCACTAATCAACCACCCATTAAGCATTTCACCACGCTTAAATGACCCACTGGTCGATGTATAGCGGAAGAAAATGCGTCTACTGTCAGTACCACACTCCCAGAATGACTCATTTACACCTACAGTGCTGCCATCATGCAGTTCAATCCTGCTATTTGTGGTCTTCCATGAGTCTTGACGGATCTCATAGAAGTGAGAACCCAGATAATAGTTGGGTACACAGGCATCATCACCGTTATCATCGGTTGCATTAGGACAACACGCTGCATCTGACAGTCTATACTGGATACCAAAGATAGGACCGTTCCATGGATACGATGTATCGTACAGATAATATACGAACTGAGAGTCGTACATGTCCTCAAACCCCAGGTATCTAGGAACAGCACCCTTCACGGCACCGTTCAATCCATAGAACCACTCAAAGTTTGCCTCTTCATCAATTAGATCTACGTTACCAGGGTGACCCCAACCTACAACACCAGGTGTTCCTTCGGTACGGGCATCTGCATTATTACGCTGAGTGTTATATCTGTCCTCTGTCCAGTCCTCATCCCACTGATACCAACCACTCTTATCCACACACTGACCAGTAGGACCGATCTGACCTACGTCAATGACCTGTTTACGTCCACCACCATAGGATACAGTATACACATACCCAATGATACCTTGGTATACATAGTCTCCATCCTCAGCATCCTTAGGAGGTATAGGACCACCTGAGAGGTTTACTTCACTTGCAGGGTCAATGGTATAGAAGTCATCATCAAAGTTTGCTGCACGGTAATGATACAAAGGAGTGTGATCATTCTCGATAGCATAGTTTGCTGCCTGACCTTCATTGGTGCACATATATCCCAAGACACCAGTCATGATATATCCACCACCCTCATTAGAGTTTGAGGTGATCTTAGTATTATTGTCGTCGTTATTATAATGCCTATAGAACTTAGTAGTCCCAGAGACATTACGATTCAGCATATAGAACACAGGAGTGTTTCTCCTAGGTTCAGGGTTATACCTTTTAATTACTGTTCCTTTACCCTTCTCTCCCGCTACATCTTCCTTTCGTAGAGCAGGATTTGTAATGTAGGTGTGATCAGGGTTGTTCGTAGTTCTTCCACTACGATACCATCTATAGATGGGTGATCTAGATTTACCAGCATTAGCGACCTCTTGTTCTTCCTCGTCGCCAATGTAGTGTACATTGTCTTTGCCTAATGGCAAGCTGCCAGGTCCCTCACCATGAAACTCGATCTGGTAACCGTCAGGTACACCTTCGTATCCGTCCCATGTTTTCGTGAAGTCTTGTCCTTCAATAGGGTTACGGTAAGACCGTCCCGTCTCTATGATGTATGCAGGCACGCCAAATAGAAAACCTTTCGGAGTTATTTAGCCCAGGGCAAGCGATCATCATAAGGAAGACGGGCATAGATGTCATCAAACAGTTGTTTCATGTCCATATACTCTTCCTTACCAGGTGGTTTATATTGAATCATGTTTGCCCCTGGCGGTGGGTATTGTCCCATTGCTTCCTCTAATACAGAGATACGCTTTGCCAAGTTCTCAATCGCCTGAGCAATCATCTCAAAGTTCTTACTAATTTGTTCAATCTCAGTCATGACCAACGCGGTTTTTCGTTTACGATTTTTTTAGACGTATTCATCTACCTTTTTAAGTAGCAGAGAACCATATTCATCTTCGGTATATTCAAGAAGGTCGCCTTCCTGCCATCCAAGTTCTTCCAATAATTCGTTTGGTAGATCCAGATAGCATTCGCCGTCCTCGTTCTCCTTAACGTCCAGAGTGTATCTTTTCATACTACATCTAGCGTGTACTGTCTTATGTAGTACGCTGAGTAATTCTAACTGCACCAAGGCAACTCGTGCTGTACAGTGAGAATCCAGGTATCTTCATATTCGTTATCTTTGAATGCTCCCCATAGGGATGGTGGAGCATATGCCCATCACCCAAGTAAATTGCACCATGATTGGGTGCACGGTCCTTCGGTGCCGAATATCCTCCCCCTAGTGGTGTGTCATACAACTTAAACAGGAGAATGTCATCCTTCTGTATCTGAGTAAAATCCATTGGATCGCCCCAGTCCTTTCTGTAGATATACTCCCCACCCTCTAAGAGAACACTCTGATCAGTGAATGAGAATATTTTCAATGCATGCCACTGATCGGGGGTACGCATATTATATCCGTAGAAGTCTTTGTAATACTCCTTGACCATGAGATAACATGAGTAGGATTTGGGTCCTACCCATTTGCGATTACAGTATTTCTCATACTCTTTATTGAATTCAGTTGTTGTTCTTGGCATTACCTCGGAGTTTGGTTACAAGGGCACTGCAGGCGATCCTAGCGGTCTCTCGGAGCGATTCCCAGATATACGCCACCTGCACCTTAAAAGGGGTATGGACGTATTTTATACCTGGAGAAATTTTTTCAGTAGGGGGGACCCGCAGTTTCATTTGAATAATATATCGATAGCGGTTTGTTACTTTTGTAGGTTAGAAAGACGGTACTTTTTAATATATGCAAATATACTCCGAGGGCGTTAACTTACGCCCACATCGTAACACATACCCTCTAG
>Ga0163111_10001625_pt1 | contig 13988 bp, 13 predicted proteins | sample CRUFie1St18metaG_FD_109645 | JGI IMG/M metagenome (GOLD analysis project Ga0163111, IMG submission 109645) | Marine microbial communities from the Costa Rica Dome - CRUD Field 142mm St18 metaG | ecosystem: Environmental > Aquatic > Marine > Oceanic > Photic zone | place: Costa Rica: the Eastern...
ATGAACCATTTAGATATTTTACAACTCAACAAGTATCATTCAAAAACACAGTATTGGCTTGAAAATGATGACAAAAAGAAATGGAAGCAAAATAGAAATAATTTAGGTAAAGACTGGTATTTTTATAATGCAAACGATATAGCATACGAACATAATTCTTATGGATATAGATGTCGCGAATTTGATAGTTTTAAATGGAAAAAGCATGTCCTTTTTTTGGGCTGTAGTCATGTGTATGGAAAAGCAAATTATGTAAAAGATACAATACCTTCACTATATTCTAAAAAATCAGGACTACCTACAATAAACATGGGTGTATGTGGTGCTGGACCTGATACAATTCATCATAATACTATTGCACTACTTGAGAAGAATTACCTTCCAAAAAAGGTTATAATATGCTGGCCTGAATTATCAAGACAAATGTTTTATCAAGGACATGAAATGAGCAGTGGCGAAAAACCCTTATTTTTAGGAAGTTGGGTAACTGAGAATAATGACTGGCTTAAGAAAAGACAACAACAAGCATGGGAAAACTTTGTAGAATGTATGGAACACTATAAAACTGTAGCATACCTAATACAAAGTTCTGTAATGAGGGCATGGAAACTTGCAGGAGTACCTGTACATAACTACTATTTTCATTATGGAAAATTACACAATAAAGGAGAACTTGCATTTCCTTTTAGAGCATTACCAAAAGGAAAAGATCGTGCAAGAGATTGTATGCATTATGGACCTGAATCAAACAAAATGTTCGCCGAATATATCGATAAATATACACAGTAACTTAGAGGGGAAACTATGTGGGAAATGATTGAAAGAATGGCGAGCGATCGCCTGTGGATATACACAGCATTAGTTGGATCGCTATTTGGACTTGCGTTTTCAACATATTTTAAAAGCACACGAATAGGCTTATGGCTGTATGCTAAGTTTGATTTATGCGTAGACTTTTTAGTCGATCGTTATGGTTGGACATGGTTACAGCAACCTACGGATGCTTGGCGAAAGAAGTATCCACATGTAACAAAAAAGATAGACGAGCTAGAAGCACGTTTAAATAAACTAGAGGGAAAGAAAAATGCCAAGAAAAAGTCTTGATGAATTAGAAGCAAAACCGGCACCAGTTAAAGAAGAAAAAAAGGCTGATGCTGTAGTAGTTGCTACTGAAGATAAAACAACACGCAAAGTAAAATTAGATTTAGAAGTTGACACAAGTGTAAAAGATATGGGTCCTAATCCATATGCTAGAGTAATACATTTAGCAAGAGCCGTAGATGCTTGGAGAATTTTCCCAAGATTATTTTTGACTGTTTACATTATATTACTTTACAAATGTGTTATTTGGTATATGAACCTAGCAGACCCAACTATGGAACAATCAGGTTTGATTAGTATTGTTGTTGGTGCTGGCGCGGCATGGTTTGGCTTATACACCGGAACCGATAGATCTAAAAAGTAACCTAAATAAGTACTAGTATGGATTACTATAACGTACTAGGCGTAGACAGAAATGCTTCGGAAGAACAATTAAAGAAAGCATACAAAAAAGCAAGTATGCAACACCACCCTGATCGTAACGGCGGTAGTGAAGAAAAGTTCAAACAAATAAACGAAGCATACTCCGCACTAAAAGATCCTGAAAAACGACAAATGTACGATCAGTTTGGAACAACTGATCCACAGCAAGCAGGCTTCCAATCTCAACATTTTAACAACGGAGGATTTGCTGGCGGATTTGATATTAACGATCTTATGGGTCAATTTGGATTTGGCGCAAGAAGACAAATGCGTAATAGTGATATTACAATAGGATGTAATATTAGTATAGCAGAAGTTTACACAGGTAAAAACGTTCTTGCTACATATAGACTCAATAACGGAAGAGAACAAACTGTAGATATAAAGATACCTGTGGGTGTGCGGAATGGTGACAAAGTAAGATATTCTGGCATGGGTCAACATGATATCCAACAAGTACCACCAGGTGATTTGTTTGTACAAGTTGTAATACAATCCACAAATGAGTTCGAGGTACATGGTTTAGATTTAATTACTAGTAAGAGACTTAATATTTTAAAATTGATTACTGGGACATATGCTACTATAAGTGTTCCAGGAGGTGCAAAAGTTAACCTAAATATACCCGGCGGAACACAACCAGGTACAGTTTTAAAAATTACAGGCAAAGGCTTACCCAATAGACAAGGCAATCCGGGCAACATTTTAGTAAAAATTATAGGACAAACCCCATCAGGGCTTAGTGATGCTGATAAAAGGATAATTGAGCAAATTGGTGAAAAATATAGTTGACTTTAGTAGTACGTTATCGTATAATGTAAATACAGTTATAGAAAAAGGAATAAACACTTATGGTTGAACCAAGCGAAGAGCTACAAGTAGTATTTGATAAAGCAATTAAAGATGCTAAAAGATTGGAACATGAATATGTTACATTAGAGCATCTATTGTTTGCTATGCTATGTACAGAAAATTTTACCAATATCTTAAAAGGATATGGTGTAGATGTTCAGCCTTTACAAAACGAGATTCTAACTTATCTGCAAACAAAACTTGATGATATTAAAGTTCCTGCAGGTACAAAATACAAGCCAAAGAAAACACAGACAGTAGAACGTGTAATGAATAGAGCATTTACACAAGTATTGTTTAGTGGAAGACAACATATTGATATTTGTGATGTATTTGTATCCTTACTGAATGAAAAGAAAAGTTTTTCAACATACACACTTACAAAAGCAGGTGTAGAAAAAGAAGCATTCAATACATATATTAACAACGAATTTGTAGGCTCTGCTGAAGATGAAGAAATGGCAGGACATGCACAACGAGCTCTTAAAGCATTTACTTCTAACCTAAATAAAGAAGTTGAAGATGGTAAAATTGATCCTGTAATTGGACGTCAAGATGAAATTGAAAGTATTTGTTTATCATTAGGACGTAGAGGAAAGAACAATGTGTTATTAGTTGGTGACCCAGGTGTTGGTAAAACTGCTATTGCAGAAGGACTTGCATACAGAATTGTTAACAAAGATGTTCCAACATTCCTTGAAGAATATTCAGTATACAATTTAGATATTGGTGCTATGTTAGCAGGTAGTAAATACCGCGGAGACTTTGAAGAAAGATTTAAACTTGTTATGGCGGCAATAAAGCGTCAAGGCAAAACCATTGTATTCATAGATGAAGCACATATGATGAACGGTGCTGGTGCTGGCGGTACAAACAGTAGTAATGATCTTGCTAATATGCTAAAGCCTGCATTAGGTAAAGGCGATATCAAAGTTGTTGCTTCAACTACATGGGACGAATATAGAAAGTTCTTTGAAAAAGATCGTGCATTGATGCGTAGATTCCAACGTGTAAGTGTTGACGAACCTGATAAGAAAACAACTACAGATATCCTACAAGGTATTAAAAAATACTATGAAGAATTTCACGAAACAATTATTACAGAGGAAGCAATTGATGAAGCAGTTAAACTTTCAGTAAAATACATTACTGATAAAAAGTTACCTGACAAAGCAATTGACTTGATTGACTTAGCATGTTCACGTTTCAAAGTAAACAATGTTACAGGAGATCGTGTTGTTGGTTCTGAAGAGATTAAATTCGAACTTGCTAAATTTGTTAATCTTCCTCCAGAACAAATTCAACAAAAAGAAACTAACAACCTAGCAAGCCTTGATAAAAATCTAAAACTTAATGTTTACGGACAGGATAATGCTATTGAAGAAATTGTTGATAAGATTCTTGTTGCACAAGCAGGTCTTAAGTCAGAAGAAAAGCCAATTGGATCATTTGTATTCATGGGTCCAACAGGTGTTGGTAAGACTGAACTTGCTAAACAACTTGCAAAGAATCTAAGTATACACCTTGCACGTTTTGATATGTCAGAATATCAAGAAAAGCATAGTGTAAGTAAGTTGATTGGTTCACCTCCAGGATACGTTGGTCACGACGAGCATTCAGGACAGTTGATTAACCAACTACAAGAACATCCTAATTGTGTTCTATTGCTTGATGAGATTGAAAAAGCACACCCAGATATTGCACAGATTCTTTTACAGATTATGGACAATGGTAAAATTACTGGAAGTGATGGTAAAGAAGCAGATGCACGTAATTGTATCTTAATCCTTACTACTAACTTAGGTGCAGAACAAGCTGAGAAAAACACTATTGGATTTAGTCAAGCACTTGACGGTGATTATGGTGATGAAGAATTTAAACGTTTCTTTGCACCAGAATTTAGAAATAGACTTGATGGTGTTGTTACATTTGGTAAACTAGAAAAACCTATTATGTTAAAAATTGTTGGTAAGTTCTTACTTGAACTTAAAAACATGCTTGATGATAAAAATGTTGTTTGTCAAATTAGTGACGATGCACTTGATCATCTTGTAGAAAACGGGTTTGATAGTAAAATGGGTGCAAGGCCCATGCATAGGTATATCGATAAAGAAATTAAACGCCCACTTAGTAAGATGCTTTTATTTGGTGATCTCAAAGATGGTGGTACTTTAAAAATTGATGTCGCTGACAATAAATTGCATCTAGAACCTATCAAAGAAAAGGTCAAAGATGTTACAGAAGCTATACACAACTAAGTTATTCTATAACAAGTATCTATACAAACTTCGTGTAAAAAGCGATATTGCCGCATTGTTCCGCGGACTTAATCTTGGATATGTCAAATCTAAATTAGATGCTATGCAAAGTGATGCTGAGGCAGACATGCCTATACAAAGCCCATTCAATCATGCATTTATGCGTCGAAAAGAAAAAACTATAAGTTTAGAAACATTTATGGATGCCTGCGTTTTATATAATGCACTAGAAAAAAACAAAAGACATGCTATGGTACGTTGTGAAGGATATACTTTAGATATCTATTCAAATGAACCAGTGTGGTTAGAAAAATTACAAACACAGGTAAGTGCTACGCAATGGTATGAACCAGAAAATGATAGTATATTTGACTACCTTTTACAAAATGCAAACACACAAGTTATTGAAGGTGATGTTGTTTGGCAATACAAAGCATTACTAGGCAAAAAAGTTGATCCGAAATTTGCAGATTACTGTGAAAATAATCCCGAAGGATTTAAAATAGGCAATGTTGCTAAACGTGTTGTACGTAACCAACACTTTGCCGAAGGATTTTATTTTTATGCTAAAAACGAACGGTATCTTATGTTAGCAAAGATAGCATTAGGAGGTCAAATCAGGCGTGTAATAAAATATGTTTCACGTAACGATTTGCATAAATAGTATTATGCCAAGCACAAGCGAAATAATTTTATCAGCAAACACACATCCAGGGGATAGTACGACCGAAACTGTAACTGGAAGTAACTTTAAGGGTGATGGATTTTATGGAAGATCAGATGGTGTTCATACTGTACAGTATGATTACACAGGTCTTACAGGAACAATCACTATACAAGCAACACTAGCCACTACACCAGCAGACGCTGACTGGTTTGACGTAGATACTGTAACAGTTGCAAACCAAACAGAAGTTAAATATGTAAACTTTACAGGTAACTTTGTTTATATTAGAGCAAAACTAGTATATACAGATGGCACTGTAAATAGTATTAGACTAAATCACTAGGAAGTATTATGGAAAATTTTATTAACATTATTTTTGATAACAAAGAAGAAGTAGACGATATTGTAGTATCAGAAGTTGCTACTATGGCTTCTCCTGCATTACTTGAAAGCGAAACAAACTACACATTAGGCGAAAATGACAACGGTCAAACTATGCTTACTGTAGAAACACACGCACAACTAGATGATGAAGAGTCAGACTTAATTGCAGAAGATATAGCAAACAAGTTATTTGATTTAGGATACAATAACTTTGATATTGAGGTAAGTGTATAATGCGTTACGGTCAATTTAAATTAAATGAAGATGAAATAAAAGCTCTAAGACCTGTTCAACCTGTAGCTGGTCCTAAAATAACCGATGCAGAAGTTGAAGATGATTTAGATAATATTGAAAATGCCGCACAAAATGCTAAAGAAGAAGATCCAAGTTTATATAAAAACATTGTAGCCAATCTTAAAAAATTACAACAACAAGCAAAACAAGCACTTGCTAAAAAAGGGCAAGAACCTGCTGTTGAAGAAGATGCGGCTGTAGCAACTCAAGAAAATTTTGTAGTAATGATGATAAATGATCTACGTGATAGTATTGCAGAGTTATGCAATGGTAAACCAATTGAAGTTTGTCAAGAGCCAAATGCAATGAACCTAGCAAAAAAAATTGCAGTTTACGAAAAATCATTGCCAGAACATATTAAACAAGAAAAAGAAATATCAAAACAAGCAGGTAAAGACGAAGAGCAACAAGAATTTAAAGATTGGTATAATAGTTTAAGTGGTATTTTACAGAAGTTAGGTAAAAAAGCACAAGGACATACAGACTTAACAGATGAGATGTTATCGGCTATGGATTCTAAGAAAAAATCCAGTGCTAAAAAAGTTCAACTTAACGCAGAAAAATTTGCAACAGAACTTGGCAATAGTTTAGAAAGTTTATTCCTTGAAGCATTACTCACTCCTGAAGGACAAAAGTTAGGTATCACTAGAGATGATATAACGGATTTTTTGACCCATGCATTAGATGGTACTGTTATTGATAATGCTAGAATGGTATCACAAGACAAAGGAAAAATTGACGACTTTGTTAATTCAAAATATAGAAAAGTATATGATGCTATTGCAGGAAGACTTATTCCTTTAAAACCGCCTGCTTCAGGTGGTGCAAATATTGGTCCAGGTGAGTTAGCATTAGCAATGTTAGGTAATCCTAGTGCAAAAGCTAAAAAAGGTGATATTGATATCGATGGTACAATATACGAAATCAAAGCTGGTGCTGGTAGTATAGGTGGTAGATTTAATTCTGATGAAGTTACTACTGCGTTTGCAGGTTGGAATACTTTTGATAGAGAATTAAAAAATATTGCTGGTGACGAACTAGTTACAAGAGGCAAAAGCGAAAAAACTGGAAAACCAGTTTCACTTTACAACTGGAACGACAAAGGTATTGGTGCTTTGAATACAGAGGTACTAGCTCCTCTTAACAATAAGAAAGCAACAGTACAGTTTTTAACAAACACTTTTAAGAAGATTGTTAAAAATCATGAAGAGGTTGATATTTTTGACCAAGCAATTAACGCCATGGTTAAGGATGATGGCACAATAAATGAAGAAACTTACATGAAATTGTACTCAAGGATATTATACGAAAGCTATTCAAAGGCAGATGGAATTAGTAACATTATGATTATTGATACAGCCGCACGTGAATATGTTATTATTAGAAGTGGTAAGGATCTAAGCAAAAAGTTGGGTAACGAAGTAAGATCATCAGGTGGATTTAACTGGAACGACAACCACCAAAAAGCAAGTCCACAATACGTTATATCAAGATAACTAAACTAAAGTAAGTTCTTTTTCTCTATCTAAATATTTGTATTCAACTTTGACTGGATCCCAGCGTTCTAGTGCATCAAATACTTTACGTTTATCTAATTCACCACATGTATATACATCTAGTTGTACAAGTGCAGGACTTGTTTCGTCCCAAACATGTATTGCTATATGACTTGTTTCAATAATAGTAACACAAGTAAAACCTCTATTGCCCGGCATGGTGCAATACTTGGCATATGGTCCCATCATTATTTTCATGTCTATATCTCTTATTAAATTACCAGCCCAATCGACTATAGTTTGTTCGCATTGTGGTGGATTGCTAACCTCAGCTCTAATTATCATGTGTTTATGCTTCAACATAGCCGTTCCTTTTTGGTTTCTATTTAGCCCACTGAACTATGAGAGGTTGACTAATATTGATAAATACTTTAATATGTACATACTAGGAGTTTAATTATGACTAAAACTTTCAAAGATTATTTAAAAGAAGCTGAAAACGAATCAGGCTTAGAGTATTATAAAGGTGTTAAAAAGCACGGTAAAGAATATATGGACAAAGCCGCTAAAGCAGGACGTGAAGGTGCAAGTCAAGAAGAACTAGGACGCTTAAAAGACAAGTACAGTAAAGCAGAAAAGAACAAGAATAATGAAAATATAGACGAAGCATATATGCAAGGGTACCAAAACTACCATTGTAAAGATTGCGGCGATATAATGCATAAACCTACAACAGATTGCCCACATGATCCACATGATGAAAATGGTAGACATTGGGTTGATGATAATGGTAACGGCATACATGATATGGATGAAGCTGATATGCAACGTGGCATGGGAAGTTTAGATAAATTTAGAGAGCTTTATAATAAAGGTATCGGTAGTGATGATGCTGAATTTGTTTTAAGAGAATTAATTGATGTAATTAATGATGATGCTTTATCAAATGACTTTCCACAACTTCAATCTTTCACAAGTAAATCAGAATTTGACGACTCAGAGATAGTAACAGCAAAATCTGTCCCTGGAGATAGTGCTGATGAAAAAATTATGTCACTTGTAAAAGCAATTGATGACGATTCATGGGTAGACGAGTTTGCTCAGCACTTGATGCAAAAAAATTCTATGACTGATAACGAAGAACTTAATAGAATAAAACAACTTTCAGGTGCAACAGTAGGTACAAATATTGACGAAACATACGATGATGACGATGACTTCTATAATGCATACGGTGAAATGTGGTATAACGATGACGATATAGTAGACGAAGCAGAATACCAAGGACGTAAAGTTAAACTTGGCAAACCTATGGCAGGTGATGTTAAGAAATTTAAAGTATATGTCAAAGATCCGAAGACAGGTAATGTAAAAAAAGTTAACTTTGGACACGGCGGTAGCAGTGTAAAAGGTAAATCAATGCGTATTAGAAAAAACAATCCAGGTGCAAGAAAGAGTTTTAGAGCAAGACATAATTGTGATAACCCAGGACCAAGAACAAAAGCACGTTACTGGTCATGTAGGAAGTGGTAGTATGTTACTAAAAGAAATATTCAGCAATCCAATAGATGATTCAATGCCTTTCAATGTTATTGATGATGTACACTTTCATATGTTAAATGATGAAGGATTTTATCGCAAACATTATATGCCATGTATGGATAAATTGCGTAGCGAAACTAACGAAAAAATAATTCAAGGACATATTATGCCTTTGTGCGATAAAGCACTTAACCATTATTGTTTAAAATATGATATTAATAAACTACCTGAAGAGCTTATGACTGCACAAGAAAAATCAGACTTGGCACATAAAGTATTAGACCACGAAAGAAATCCTAAGGAAGAACTAGATGCATCTCCGAGAAATATTTGAAGCTGACGGCAAAACAGCAGTATTTGCTTTTGGTAGGATGAATCCTCCAACTATTGGGCACAAAAAACTGATAGACAAAATGGCAGGATATCCTGGAGATCATTTTTTATTTTTAAGTCATACACAAAAGCCTAAAACAGATCCATTATCATTTGCAGAAAAAGTATTCTTTGCACAAAAGAGTTTTGGTTCAAATGTAACAGTAGGCAATAAAGATGTAAAAACAATTATTCAAGCAATGCAACACTTACAAGCTCAAGGTTATAACGAAGTTGTATATGTAGCAGGCAGTGATAGAGTTGAATCATTTACAAAATTACTTAATACATATAACGGCAAAGATTATGAGTTTGATAGCATTGATGTTATAAGTGCAGGCGAACGCGATCCTGATGCAGAAGGTGCTGAAGGTATGAGTGCAAGTAAACTAAAAGCCGCGGCGGTTGAAGACGACTTTGAAACTTTCAAACAAGGTGTTGCAGGTGACGAAAGACTTGCACAAATGATGTTTAACAAAGTAAGAGCAGGCATGGGTGTAAATGTTGTTAACGATAGTGTATCAGAAGAAGATTTAGAAGAATTTATTAAGAAAAAAGAACTTGTTGTACAACAACAAAAGCCAAAGATAGATGTTCTTAATAACATTGCTATGAGAAGTGATAATAAACCATTTCCGTTAAGTTGGAATGCAGGCAAAGGTGAAATAAGTGTTGGTGGAAAAGTATTTGTAGATTCTGTTAATGCTAAAAAATTTGTAAGTTTCTTTGATAGGAACGAAGATAAACAAGATGCAATGTTGAAAGCCTTACAAAGTGCATCTACAACAGCAAAACTATTTGACCTTTTAGGATTAAAATACAAATTAGACATGGAGCGGTAATGGACATCGAACGTTTGAAAGAACTTGCAGGTGTCAACGAGTATAAAGGATACACACCTTACACATTAGAAAACATTAGTAAGACTGCTAGTGAAAAACGTAAGATAGAAAGAGAAAAAAAGATCAAACCAGGTGATAATGACTGGTTCAAACTTTGGTTTAGTTTACCGCATATGACTGGCGGCGGATTTAGAGGACGAAAAAAATGAAGTTTCATAGTTTTAGAGACATTGAAAACAAAGTCCCTAAGCGAGGCAGTTTTAAACACTTTCTTCAGATGCAAGAAAATGGTGGTCGTGTTGTAAAAGGTGTTAACACTACAGCAGATGTTGGTGTCGATGCTATTAAGAAGCAAGCCGCCAAGTTTGGTAACAAAGTAGACAAAGATGGACGCCCACCTACACTATCAAAAAAGGTAAAAGGTTCTAAAACAAATGTACTGTTTAATCTTGGCATGACTGAATCAAAGATTGATGTAAGTTATGATAAATGGGATCACGAAAAACCTGTATCTTATTCCAAGTATTTAGAAAAACATTTTGGTAATCCAGATGAATTTACAAACGAGCAAACTGTATGGCATAACAAAGATGGATTTAAACGTATTGTATGTAGAGATGAATACATTTTACACACTTCGCCAGCACCACATTACGATTTTGTGTATTGTTACGTTGATTTAGAAGTTCCGGAAAATTTAAGTGACGAATTAGCAAACTGTAGTGGTAGTATATTAATTGATCATTTAAAGAATGAAGTAGGTGCTAGATGTGGAAGTCTTACTGCAAACGCAACTACAATAAATTTTGTAATGGATGTTGTTGCAGGTAGAGCAAAACCTGTTAAAGAAGTTTATGAAAAACGTATATTAGATATGATGGACATGAGCGATAAAGGCAAACATTATAAATTGGATTGGTGGCCTGATCAGTCAGGTGATGCTGATCCTAAAAATCCATATTACAAAGAATCGGTTGACAATATCGATGTATTATTAAACTTAGGTTTGACTGAATCTAAAAATCCAGCTTTATATATTAATCAAGCACTACAATTAGAAGCAAGAGCCGAAGCAATATGGAAAAGAACAGTTGGCAGGCAATTTCCATGGCCCGATGGTGCAGGCCAAAGACTTATACACATAGGTAAAGTAATTCAAGCAAAACAAGATCCTAAAAAGTTTATTAGAGACTTGAATAATTCTTATAACAAATTCATATCATTTATACAAAAAAATAAATTCCCTACCGAAACAATACCACTTTTAAGACAAATTCAAAAATTAGTTGCAAAATCGGTTGACAACACTGATGAAAGTATGCTATACTACGCTAAGATGGCAGAAGATTTAGGCGAATTAGCAAGTACAAGTAAAGTATTTGTTGACATGGACGGAGTACTAGCAGACTTTTTTGGAGAATGGCAAAAGTTAATAGGCAAAGACTGGCGTAAGGTAAAAGACATTGAGCCTGCACTACAAAAGATTAGAGACAAAGATGATTTTTGGTTAAACTTACCATTGCTTCCACAAGCAAAAAACTTACTAGGTGTTATTAAAAAAGTTAAAGGTAGTTACAGTATATTAAGTAGCCCACTACCAAATGATCCTAATTCAGAACCACACAAGCGTGAGTGGATTAAAAAGAACTTAGACTTCTTCCCCCCAGAAAATGTTATCATTACACATGATAAAGCAAAGTTCGCAACTAATCCAGATGGCACGCCTAATATTTTAATTGATGATTTTGGTAAAAATATTGCAAGTTGGGAAGCCGCAGGTGGTGAAGGCTTTAAACACAAAGATCATAAGTTTGAAAGAACAGCAAAAGCAATACAGCAACACATGAAAGAACCTGTTGCAGAAGATACGCAATTAAATGAATACATTCAATACTTTAAATTTTTAAAACACGGAAGTTTTGTATTAAAAATAATCAAATGGTTTTGGAATAACAAATGGGCGTTAGCATTCTTAACTGTATCATGGAAAACATTTAAATGGGTAGCTGATGCTGTTGCATGGTTAAAAGGTTGGGCTGATAATCCAATAGTAAGAGGTTTAGCAAGATATGGTATGCCTGCCGTGGCTATTGCAGTTGCATTATATGGCGGAAAAAAACTTTATGACGAATTAGTAAAAGCAAAAGATGAAAAAGATTTGAAAAAATTATTTAATGAATTCGAACCTGATACAAATGATTTAGATAACCTAGAAAAAGAATTAGCTGAACTAGAAAAAGAATATCAAAACATGAAAGAACCTGTTGAAGAAAAAGCAGTAAGCAAAAAGCAACAACAGTTCTTTGGTATAGTTAGAGCAATGCAAAAGGGCGACATGAAAAAGGGCGGTGAAGCTGGTGAAGTTGCTAAAGATATGAAAAAGTCCGATGTCAAAAAGTTTGCTTCTACAAAACACAAAGGCTTACCTAAGAAGAAAAAATCAGAAAGTTATACAAGAGATCAACTTCCACAAATACGTAAAAAACATTTAGAATACATACCACATAAAATTGTTAGTATTAAAGTAGAAAGTATTGTACCTGTACAAAAAGAAAGACTTAAAGAAAACTATACTAAACAATTAAAGAAAATTGCAGGTGGGGAATATGCACCTATAATAGTTGATAGCACAAATAGGATTATCAACGGTCATCATAGATATGATGTTGTAAAAATGTTACAAATGGAATCAATTACTGTTGCTAAACTTCCTTACACTCTTGAGTTTGTTTTAGGAATGATGAAAGAAAACTTTGCTGATGGAAAGAAAAAAGGCAAAAGCCGTCCAGGTAGAGTAAAGAAGTCGGGTGCTAGTTGTAACGGCTCAGTAACAAGTTTAAGATCAAAAGCAAAAAAAGCATCAGGTGAAAAAGCAAAAATGTATCACTGGTGTGCTAATATGAAATCAGGACGTAAAAAGTCTGAATCATTATATACAGAACAAGAATTTATTAATATATTAATGGAAAGCACTCCAAAGCAATTAGACGAAGGCATAAAAGACCTTTTAACTAAACTGCCAAAAAATATATTATCAAAAGTTAAACCTATCCTTAGTAAAATACCTAAACATACAAAAAACTTTATATTAGTACCAACACTACTTGCTGTAATGGTAAATGCAGTAGCGGCTGGTGACATGGGTAAAGTAGATGTTCAGATGGATAAACTTAATAACATGGCTTCAATAAGTTCTACAATGGATGATCCAAACAAAGGTGACCCAGATGTAAAAAATGCTGTGCCTGACAAAATTAAGATACTTAAAATGCCAACAGCTCCAGACGCTCCTAGTTCAGATACTCCAGATGGTACAAATGATAAAGGTGTAAGCATTGATACTACGAAAGACGGAAACAGAACTGTAGCAAGTGGTGCTGGTACATATACATTTACACCAGATGGTAAATTGATCAAATATGAATCTCCTAAAATTAAAGGATTACAACAGGTACATGACTTTGTCAAAAAAACTGTAACACAAGACTTTCACGCACCAGTAAACACAGGTGACGGAGAAGTGGGTGTAGATCTAAAAGGCATTTATGATATGGATGGCAACAAACTTAAAGGCGGAGTAAACATTGGAGCAGGAGCGGCATCAGTTGGCATCGACGTAGATGGTCACAAACACTTTAATTTTGATGCTGGCGGAGGCAAAAGCTATAAAATGAGTACTAAAGACATGGGTGCGGCTAAGAAAACTATGGGTCAAATGCAGAAAGATCTAAACATTGCTAAAGATACAAGTGCTCCA
>Ga0163111_10001626_pt1 | contig 13988 bp, 6 predicted proteins | sample CRUFie1St18metaG_FD_109645 | JGI IMG/M metagenome (GOLD analysis project Ga0163111, IMG submission 109645) | Marine microbial communities from the Costa Rica Dome - CRUD Field 142mm St18 metaG | ecosystem: Environmental > Aquatic > Marine > Oceanic > Photic zone | place: Costa Rica: the Eastern...
CAGAGACAGAGACAGAGAGAGACAGAGGAACATTTTTAGTCAATTAAGTACATTTTGCCGCCTTCATTTTTTTAAAATTCTCCCGCACGTGAGTCCCACCGTCGACGCGCGCTCGCGGCGCATCATGGCGCCAACCACCGCCCAACGCGTCTCCAGATTCGCCAAGTATGCTTTCATGGTGGTCGCGTTGACTGGAACCGCGTATTACGCGTACATGCAAGGATTTTACGACGCGCATTTGGACGATGAAAATGACGGGGAAAAAACATTGAATCTGTCGAAGAACAACGAAGAGGAAGAAGAAGAAGACACAGAGAAAGAGACAGAAGAAGAGGAAGAGGAAGAAAACGTCGTGGTCGACATCGACGAAGACGAGGAGAGAACCCGGATCGAACTCGTCAAGGCTGCAAGAAGAGAGAGCGCGACGAAGCCTCCGAGAAGTCCACTCAGGAGAAATCAACGTGAAACGAGAGGAACGACTTCGGAAGAAGAAGAAGCAATAAAAGCAACGGAGGAGGGAAGAAGTGGCGTCGGTCTCGCAGAGGCAACCGAGGTAATCGAAGAGAGGAGCGCAGGCCCCGCGCAAGGAAAGAACGCGATGGAAGTGAAGAAAGGATTTTTGAACGAGAAGCGCCTGTCCTCGAACGGTTTGTTCGGCGATGAAGAACGAGTGGAGGAGGTGGAGGAGGATCGAGATGCCGCGAGTTCTTCGAGGAAACGAGGACCCGTCGTTAAGTCGCCGTTACAACTCATCTACAGAAACATCCGGAAAGATTTACTCGCGTCAAAAACGTTTGATGCATCCGCCATCGCGGCGACGAGGAGTTTGTTTCACTTCGAACCATTTCCTGGAGTAGGCGTTTGGCCGGTAAAGTACGACGACATGAAGATGTTCCCGATGAAAAGTTCGTGTTCCAGATTGATTGTATTGTCCGTGTTTGACGACGCGCCAAGTTTAGCAGCGAGTGGAACCGCGATCGTTTCTGAGCTGAGCAAGTTGATGATGGGTTTTGATAATCGGGACGACGACAAGGAGGACGATGAGAACAAAGGAAACGCGACGAAAGTGAGACAGAGACCGATGTTTGTTTGCAATCGAGCGCAGTATCACGTGACGATGTTCTTTTTCAGTCGGCCGATTGAAGGAATGATGAGAGAGGAGCCGGTGGAGTTCTTGATGGATGAGGGTGTAGGTATCGCGTCTGAGCAAAACGAAGTAGTAGAAGTAGCGCGAAATGAAGAAGTGGAACCGCCGTCGACGCTGCCACCGCATCAATCAACGCCAATGGAGAAACAACCATCTATTCCTAAAGGATTAGGAGAAATGACATTCCCAGAAAAGCCAAAACCGAGGGTCAAACGTTCCATCTCTCAAAACTATGAGCGCTTGTTATCTCCGCCAACGCCCATGTCGAAAATCAAACCGCCGTCAGCCATTAGCAGTGCAGAAAATCTCGCGCACGCGTCGATGGCGACCTCTCAGAGCAAATTCAAGCGCTCTGCCTCGGGCAACATTCTCGACGAAGCGACTAAAGCGCAAGAAGTTCTACAGGCATGCGAATCGATTGAATTAGTTGTGGACCGAGTCGTCTTAGCCACTTCCGGGGCCCTTCTCTTATGCTTTGACGACGTGAACGATTCGCTCAAAAAATCGCGCGCCGCGCTCGTCTCCAACGCCGTCGGCGTTCGAGGCGTCCAACAAACCTCCACGGCGCACTGCACGTTGGCTAGAATTCTACCAAACCCTGGCGACGAACACTTATCCGACTATGAGTTGAAACAAATCGACCAACTGTTGACGAAATGGACGAAACAGTTACGAGGCACGAAAATGATATGTCCGAAAGCCTGGTACGTTCGTGAGGAACGATTTTCCTCCGTGGATGGAGATAAGGTCCGGCTCCGGTTTAAGGGCCACTAAAGCAGATGGAAAAGATTGAGCCATCACGGGTGTAAATTCTGCTGTGCGAGTAACGGGATGTGATTAAATGCAATGTTATTGTTGTTGTTGTTGCTGTTCCAATGTAAACGCGATAAAAACGTGAACTTTCTCAAAATTTTCCTTCGTTTCGTCGACGTCTTCAGAACTATAGAGAACTCATAATATGTCCTCTCAGACGCAAAGCGCCTCCAAAACGACGAAACGATGCCATCATCCAAGAAGTACCGCCACCATCACTCCGTCTTCGTCTTCCGTGCGACGCATCCTTCACCTCAAAAACAGCGTCTTCGACCTTTCCAAAGCGGCGGATAAAAAATCATCGTCGAAGAAGAAGAAGAAGAAAAGCGAACACTTCCAGTGCGTGAAAATCAAAGGCGACGGCAGATGCATGTTTCGCGCTTTGGCGTTAGGTTTAGCACACCTTTCGAAACACAACATGACCTCCTCCGAAGAGACGAAGGAGGCGGATACGTTACGAAACGCAGTGTTTGAACAAATGTGCAGAGACGAGGAGAAACGAAAAGGACACTCGGAAGCAAGCATGTCTATCAGGTACGGCGATCCCGATGGGATCGAAGGATACTGTAGGCGCATACAAAAAGAAGACTTTTGGGGCGGAGAAACAGAGTTGTTGGTGTTGGCAAAATTAATACGACGCCCGATAATGGTGTATTTACCGGCACATATGGCGAAGAATGCCGCAAGCGGGAGCGGGTACGTGTGCATACAAACGTATGGCGAAGAGTACGCGTCGAAGATGAACAAGAAGACTGGGAAGGTGACGGAAAGAGCGCCAGTGAGGCTTTTGTATAACGGACAAACGCATTACGATTTGCTCATTTAGCATACTTGTGTTTGGCTACCATAGTTAGTATTGTTGACTACATAATATTCTATCGTCGTTTTCGTCTGTTCTTGCTTTTCTTCGTTAAAGTTTCGATGTCGTCCACTCCAGTAATGGCAGATTTGTTGGAAAGATACGAGCCACCGGTTGCTATTTCACCTACGGAAGGACAAGTGCCGAATTCCTCGTGCCTATCAGTTGGAACTGGAGCGCTGACTTTATCCACTCTTCTCAGCGTTCTCTTCTCCATTCTATCCACGTAGAGAACGCCATTCAAATGGTCCATCTCGTGCTGCGCTATTCTCGCCGGCCATCCGGTTAAATCTACATCGATGGGCTTCCCGTCTGGTGCCACGCCTTTCAACTTGACTTTCAAGTGTCTCCTCACGAGTGCTCTGTATCCTTGCACCGACAAACACCCTTCCATGAATGCCGCGCTCGCATCTCCAATTGGTGTGATGACTGGATTTATAACCGCCTTCGCTTTAAATGGCACTCGTTTCTTCGACTTTCGCTCTTCCTCACTTTCGTCGGACATGCCTTCCTTCGTGTCCTCCATCACGAAAACGCGTTTCTTCACGCCAATCTGCGGCGCGGCGAGCCCAACGCCTCGGCCTTTCACGATGGCCAACATTTCCGAGACCAAGTCTTGTATCTCCGTGCTTTCGATATCCTCCAAGGGGACTTCCATCGAGCGTTCGTACAGACACGATTCTCCGGCTTGGACGATGTCCCGCTTGCCTCTCGCGAGTGAGATGAGGTCGTTGAATGGATTGGACGCGTTTTCCGTCCAACTGCCGTCGGTGGAGGATGTCCCGTACGCCGACCGAGTCATCAAAGCGGGAAAGCGGGTGGAGAATGGTCGTCGATTCTTCATCTTCTTCGCGACGGGGGTCCTCGTCGCAAAAGAAGAGAAGGAAGAGGAGGAAGCGATAGACGCGGAAGGAAGTGCGCGGAGATGCATGCGAAGGCGTTTTCTGTGTCTCTTCCACACCGGTGAAAACAATAATATTATCGTAGCATTAATTGTGAAGGACAACGAGAGAAGATTTTGTTGATAAATACTATCGTTTCAATACAAGCACCCCTATGCTATGACGAGTACTCTTTCCTCCATCGACCAATGCCACATATAGTATTATTCATATTTTTTCTGCTGCCATCTCTCTTCTCTCTTCTCCGCCGCCGCCGCCGCTATTCTAATTTGACTACTCGTGAGAGGTTCTTGGTGCGTGTACACCGTGTGGCAATGCGTGCACACTCCAACCAAGAGAAGACCGACGATTTGTTCCGCTTGTAGCATTTCACCTTTAGCGACGGACTCGATGACTCCGGTGAGAATTAAACCGATAGTAATGGCAAACCCTTTGGCGACGGAACCGAGGTTTTTGGTGACTAAACCAACGCAGATGCCGCCGACGGCGGAGGTGAAGATTGGGACAAACGTGAGTAAAGTGAAATGGTCAAACATGGAGAACCATTCCGTGGAACCGGCATAGAAGAGTCGCTGGATTGCCGCGGAGGATGCCAGACTATTGTTACCAGAACGTTCGGCCGCGTGTTCTTGGAGATGAGTTTGTTGTTGCTGTTGCACAAAAACCTCGTCACCGAAGGCCAATTTCGAGATGTGGACGAAATAGACGATCGGTATGGAAGCGATGGCCATTTCAATCGTCAGCATTTGCGCCGGTCGTCGCAAGGCTTCCAGCGAAATTTGCGTGCTCGTACTCGCCAGCCCGCTCAAACAAGACGCCGCGGTTACAGCAAGCACCCCTAAATATCTCGCGTAATCTTCCTCTTCAATCATCATCATGCCTTTTTCTCCTCCTCCGTTTACGTCGCCCAGCGATTTTTGCGCATCTACTGCTGGTTCTAAAATTTCTTTGATTTGCAAAATCACACTCGCTAACATCAATCCTAATAAACACAAGCACTGGACAAACGTCTGTCTGGTCCCAAACACGACGTACACAAACAACGCGGTCCAAATGATTTTCGTTTGGTTTAAACAGTTGAACAAAACCGCGTCGACGGAGTGGTATCCGTACTGCATCAACATGTTTTGAATGGAATAACAAATCGCAGGAACAACGCTCAAAGCAAATACCTTCAACCTAACTTTCCGGAATTGTCTACGTATCTCTCTCGGACCTTGTATTCGCATTAAAATCAAACACAATACAATCTTCATGCACTCAGTCGCCGCGACGACGCCTAAGCTCGAAACATTCGACGAAATAAACTTCTTCGTCAACAGAGGTTGCGCGCCGTATTGAACGCTCAACACGCAAAAAGGAGCCACGTTCCGCATAATTTTTTTCCACGAGATGAACCGTTGATGTTTCGCTCCGTCGTCTCTCGACCCGCGCGAACCTCGACGGCTCGAGGGACTCCCGGTCGTCGTCGTCGTCGTCGTCGTCGGTGGCGGCAACGCGACGATGAGATTGCGCGTCTTCGTCTCGTTCTTCCCTCTCCGAGGCCCTTCTCCACCAGTCTCAAAGTCCTTTTCGGGGGCATCTGAACGATTGCGTTGTCGTCTGATTCGCGTCCCTCCTCTCGACGTCGGATTCGTTTTTTTGTCCTTCGATTTTGACGTCTTCTTCGCGGTTCTCGACTCTTCGTCCTCCTCCTCCTCCTCCTCCTCTTCGTTCGCGGGGTCCCACTCTTCGGCGACTCTTCCTCTCCCCGTCGTCTTCGTCGTCAAAGTGCCATTCGTCTTCCGCAAAACGCCATCACCACACGTGCTCCCCATCTTGTCGACATCGTCGTCGTGCCCCAAAGCCTCCTTCTTCAAAGCCCCAACAAAAGTTCGCGTGGACACGGGCATCTCAAAGTCGTCTCTCTCTCTCAAAGCAAAACAAAGCGCGGAAGAAGAGCCCAAAAAGGGTGGAGATATCTATTATTATTATGTGGGTTTTGTCGACCTTTCAAGGGAATTTTTTTTTGCGGAAAATAGTATTGAGCATTTAGGGTTTAAAACCAAAAAAGAAATCTTTTTACGAGGAGGAGGAAAGATGAATACTACGTACCGGTACCAAAAAAGAGTAGTTCAAATACTATAACAATTAACAACACTCGAGAGAGAGAGAGAGAGAGAGAGGCCAATCCTACGCGCTCCCGTACGTACCCGGGGAAGATGATGATTCTCCTCTTTTCGTCGCAACTGCGACGCGGTGGTGATCGCGCCCGTCGTCTAACAAAGGCGCCTGGAGGTCGTCGTCGGAGTCGATGTCGGCGTCGAAGGCGTCGGCGTCGGCGGAATGGAGTAGGTGACAACAACAGTAAGCTCTTCGGCGGCGACCGGAACATAAGGCGACGTTGGCAATGTCTCGAGACCCCGGGTAACCGTTTTGGTTCAAATCTTTCTCTAACTGGTCGCCTTCTCTGACTAAATGGATCCAGGAGAAGAGAATGATGAAAGTGCCAGCAGCTGTGACGATAAACCAAGAGACGTACGGGTTCGTGACTTCGGGTTGCATGGCGATGCGGAGTTGGTCGGCGGACATGAGGAAGAAGTCGAAAGCGCCATGGTAGAGCCAGGAGCGGGAGATGCATTTGATTGGGTCGATGAAGAAACCGTTGGAAGCTTGGATGATCCAGTGCGCTCGGACGTATCGCATGCCAGAGAGACCAGCCCAGATGGCGTGCATGGGCATGAAGCCTCTGGTGATGGTGATCATCGTTGCCGTAGCCCCTCGCTCTTCGTCGTACAGTGAGCGACCGTCCATGGTTTGGACCGTGCAGTTGATGGCGGTTTGGTTCCAGCTCGTGATGGCGACTTCGGTTTGGTTGCCATTCGGATCGGCGAAACCGTACCGGGTCAACGCTCGGACGATAACGCTTTCGCGTTGTTTGGGGTCCTCTGTGATGATACCCAAGAGACCGTTACCTTGTTGTTGTTGCTGCTGCTGCTGCTGCTGTTGCTGCCGTTGCTGTGTATCCTTACTCATATTGCTATTATCTCCTCCTTCGGTACTCTCTTGTTCGCCCATTTTCTCTACCCTCAATCTATTATCCTCCCCGCTCTTGCTTGATAAACGCAGGTAATCCTTCGCGTTCGACGGTCTCAATATCCCTTTCATGATGTACGAGTGCATGCCATCCGTCGCCTTTTCCAAAGTCAATTTCGTTTGCGCAAAACTTTCGTAAATGCCTCGTAAAATTTGGTTCTTAAACTCCCAAACGATTTGGCGATCGTCGTACACTGGATGTAATTGGCCTTTACCGTCGCCATTTTTCCTTGAAATACCAGTCATCTTCCCGAGGAACGGAATCCACCCAGAATCTGTGGACATGAAATAACTCATTTTGTGTGATCGTTGTTGTAGTAGTTGTTGTTGTTGAATAACGTGTTGATCTTGAGCGTACACTTTTTGCGCGGTGAATTCTCTTTCGTTCGTTCCATCTTCTTCCTCTTTCGATTTCGATCCCGTGCTTGTAATCAACGCCGGAATGATTTGCGCGGTCGTTTCTGTCGTTCCTTTAATCACTTGCAGCGTCTTTTCTGCATCGGGCATCTCCTCATCCGCGATTGGCGTGTTCAACGATCCGCTCAGCACCACAATCCTTGGGTGTTGCGGATCGTCACACACGACGGTAATATCCGCTTTCGTCACGTCCATCAACACCTGCGTGTTTTGCATTTGCTCGTACGTCCTTACTCCGTACTGGACGTTCTCAATCCACGCGAAGCCTAAGCCAACGACCATGGCTAACAAAACAACCTTCCTCGGCGACCGCGTTCGTTTGGACCACCCGATGGCATATAAACATCCTCCCATATCCTCTTCCAACTCCGCTTTGCTCCCTAAACTGTCATCATTCGCTCTCACCCACCTACTCGCGACGAAATACTTCGCCGTCTCTTCGCTAAACCCGGCCAAAATGAACGCCAGCCACGCCGTCGCCATGATGGTCTCCACGCTGACGCCCCCCTGACCTTCCTCGTTCACTGGTGGTTCCGCGCTAAACGCCATCGCCGAATACCCCAGCAACGCGGTCACGATCCCCGCTGCGAATGCTCTCACCGTATACACCGCAATCGGCGCAACAATCGCCCCGCACCAAAACGTCTGCGCCAAAACGCCAAACGACAGATGCTCGTGAAAAGCGTCCCCGTGGCCTCTTTTCGACATGAAGACGAAGAACACCGCCCACAAGCAGCACGGAATTAGCGCCGATAACAAAACTATCGTCGCGGACGACCAATCTCCTTCGCATTCCAGCGTCGTTATCACGCCTTTCGCCAGAAACAAAAGCATCGTGACGAACACCCAAAAGAACGAGTTATCGTCCGACCACATCGAGAGGCACGAGACGTACCACCCTTGCTCGCTTTCGAACGCCTCTCTTCTTTTGCGACGAGAGAACGTTCGCGGCGAGTGCGGCGGGGGGACGTCGTCGTCGTTCGATTTTGATTTTGGCGGGAGCACCATACCCGTCGTCGTGTGTTCCTCCTCCCGCAAGTGAAAACGAAAGAGAACTACGCCAAAAGAGCGCGCTCAAACAACACTTGAGAGAGGAAACGCGGGGGGCGGATGTCCAATCGTCTCTCTTTCCCTTTGCTTTGGGGCCTCTTCGCACTCACTCGAATCGTGCACTCGGAAAGAGAGAGGAAAGGAGGGAGAACGTTTGGTCTCGAAGCGAAAGCGAAGCGAAAGCGACGCCAAAAAAGCGAGAGAGAAAGAGCGCGCGTCTTCTGGTGGATGCGACGATGACGAAAAATGAGGCGCGGACAGAGAAGGGTGTTCACTCTCTTTCTCTAGAGTTTAGGGTGTTGTGCTCTCTTTCTCTCTCTCTCTAACTAACGAAGCTAGTCTCTATCTGCGTCTATCTCTCTATTCTAATCTCTGTGTGTCTTTCTCTCTCTCTCTTTCGCTCGCGCATGTCTGCAGTGGCGTCGTCGTTTACGGTTTCTTCTTCCTTCTGAGCTCGAAGATTTTCGGTGGGGAGTGTGTGATACCGGCGGTATTCGCGGCGCCGCTTTTGTCTTCGCCTTCGCCTGTAACGCCGCCGCCAAAAGGTATCGGTCGCAGCGCCGCGCTACTACTCTTCGCCATAATTTCGCTGTATTTCACCTTGAACTTCCCTTTGACGCCGCCACCGATGACGCCGCTGGCTTTCTTTAAAGCCTCTGGGTTTTTGAAATGGGCTATGTAAATATCGTCCAAGTCGGTTTCTGAGTCCACTTCGACGGCGAATTGACCCGCCCAAGGGCGAAGCATCAAAAATACCGTTTTTTTTTCGGCGCCGTCGGAAAATGTGGCGGTTAGACGTTCGTACTCAATGCCACCAGTTTGCTTGGTGTGATAGGCAGTGAATCCTGGGAAATATTCGTCCTCGCTTGCTTCTTCAGGTGGTTGGTTGATTGAAGAGCTAATACCTCCTGCCCCCGCTCCGTTCGACGTCATCATTCGATCCTTCTCCTCTTTTTCTTTCTTTAACTCGTCGTGCGCCAAAATAGCCTCGCGCAAGTTAATCGACGGTTTCTTACACGCGGTCGTTCGAAACACGTCTACGCGTCTGTTTGGTTCGTTACCATAGCTTTGAGAGGTGAATCCCCACAACGCCGCGTATTCGTGGACGACGCCGCGAAGAAATTTCGTCATGGGAGGAAATGTCGCTCGACGATTGTTGGCGTCTCTCGCCATCTCTTCAAACTTCTGTTCGATTTGCGCGCATAGACGAGGGTTGTTCTTCGCTGCTTTTAAGTGTTCCTGCTTGAATGCACTTTTCGCACCAGGTACGGCAAAGGCAGAGACGTGCGAGTCTGGTTTCGAAATGCCAAACGCCGCGGCGAGCTGCGCGCGCCTCGCTTCGTCTGCGTTTACCGAATCGTTCGGAAGCGCCGCTGCGGCAAATTCAGCCTCTCGTTGATGTGCCCGTTGTTGTTCGTGGTGGTTTATTTGTTCTGTTGATGAAGTAGTTCGTGGTGGTTGAACTCGGGGTCGTCGAACGACACCATCATCGTGCAAACTCGAGGCTCTCTGCGCCATTTGGCTCCACCCGCCGGTACCGATTCGAGTCGTTGTACTCCCTGAACCTAAACTTGGGAAATTTTCCGCGCTTGACAGCGAGATGTTACCATTATTCCCTTGCCTTCGAATGGCCTCTGGATTCGACCAACCACTGAACGAAGTGTGCGCCGCTCTTAAAGTTTGACCACGAGACATCGCGATATCGTCATCCACCATGGCAAATGCGCCAAACGCTCGAAAGGCGTTTTCTTGTTGCTCAATGGACGTTTCTAAATTTGCCGCTAAAACCTGCTCAGTTTCGTTTGAGCCGTTGTTGTCGTTTACATTGCTACCGTTATCATTATTATTGCTATGCCGCTGCTGATTATGATGATTCTGATGACGATGATTTCTACTGGTATTATTATCGCCTTGTCTTCTCTCTCGAATGCTCGTAAACATCGATGCCGCCAACGTCCTTCGCAACTCCTCTCGTTCTCTTTGCATCCTCGCTCTTTGTTCCTCCGTCCGTCTCCCCGCGTTTTCCAACTCATCCTTTTTCTCCTTTTGTAAATTCACGTACGCTCTGTGGACGTTAAACTTCTTCAACGAAAATTTCCTCAAATGTTCGTCCAACCTTTGACAATCGCTCGGGTCCAGCGCCTCTCTCGTCAACGGATTCTCAAACGTTTTCGCGTTTACGACGTACTCTGCCAAAGCCTCCGGGTCGAACAGATGTTTCACTCGTTGCTCTTCAGACGTCGTCGCGGCGGCGTTCTTTTCAACCTCCTCTTCGTCGTTCAACGACGAGTAGCTTTGTTCTCTTTTAAACTTCTTCCCGAGCAATTCGAACGGCGCGTGCGCTTGTTCGCAAAACGGTTCCAGCGTAATCGGATCGCACTTCTCCTCCGGTAAGTCTTTCCACCACCGCGGCCGCGCGGTCTTCTTCGCTCGCGCGTTCGGTGGTTTCGGCCTTGGAGGAACCAATTTCTTTTTCTCTCCTTTTTTTTCATCATCGACAATAAAAACATCATCATCATCATCATCATCATCATCGCTTTGTCGCATTGTCTTCCCCTCCTTTTGCGTCTTGAGTGGCGGCGGTGTTTTGGTGCGGTTGTTGTTGCGTCCATCGAAAGTGGAGTAGACGGTCGACGCGTCCCGTCCGTCCTCGCGGGTTTTGGGTGGTGGTCGTCTCGGCGGCGCGCCTCGTCTGCTCCTCGATTTTGCCTTTTCCTTCGTCGTCGTCGCATTAGTCGTGTTGGTGTTCCCTTTTGTTCTTCTCATCGTGTTGGCGTCTTCTTCATCATCCATGATGTCGTCGCTGGTTACGATGAAACTTCGTAAAAAAAAGCGAATAATCACAGTCGTTTGTTTGTTTTGCCCTTCTTCCGCTTTTGCCTCTCTTTCTTCCGTTGACAACACGACTCAAAAGACACAAAAGCGCGCAGAGAGAGAGAGAGAGAGATGTACAACACACTTTTTTACACTGGTGTGTGTATCCAGAAAGAGAAGAAGAGAAAAAGAAAGATGCACACAACACCAACAAAGAACACCCTACTAAATACCCTAAACCCTATATTGAAAAGTTAAGACCCTAAATGACAGTTTCATCTTCTTTCAAAAATTCTTCCCTCTTTTTTTCTTCTTTGAACACCATACGAATCGTCGTAAGCGACAAAAATCGCATTAATTTATATATCGACGACCAACACACCATCTCCCTCTTTTTGTCTTCGAGACGACGACGACGTCGAGAGACTCCTCTGCGACCACCGAAAACAGAGAAAAGGAAGAGGGTTTTTTTCTCCCCTTTTATTAGGTGGTGGTGGTGGTGCTTTTTTTTTGCAAAAGGAAGAAAGAGAGAGAGAGAGAGAGAAGGCGACCACAAACAAGAGAGGCGCATTCAAAAGAAGAAGAGAGATTTGAAGACGTCGAAAAGAGAATTGAATTGTCCGTAATACTAAAACGAAGAAGAAGAAGAAGAAGAAGAAGAAGAAGAAGAAGAAGAGTCGGCGTGAGAATAATCGCTCTCCTCGCGAAGAAAAGAAGAAGAAGAAGAAGGACCAACGACAAAAGGAGGAGGACGCTTCCAACCACCGTCTACTTTTGTGTCCACGAGAAGCGAAAAAGAGGACGCGCTTTGAAGGACGACGATGGCACCTCGGTCGGCGAAACGAGGGACGAAGAAGACCAATACTACGACGAATGCGAATACGCGCGACACCAAATCATCCGCTCAACAACAACAACAACAACAACGGCAAAACCAAAACGTCGCGGAAGCGATGAACTCCGCCGCGCCGCCGTCGTTAGCCCAACTGCTCACCGCGGCGGGTGTTCCGGTCAATCCCACGGACGGGATGACGACGCAACAACAACTGTTGCAATTTCAGCAACAGCAAAACGCTGCGGCGAATTTCGCGGCAGCCGCCGCGCTGACGTTGTCGGGGGTCACGACGCAGATGAAGTCGTACGGGAACAACGCCATGGGAGGCAGATCCTATAGTGGAGGTCAACCGACGAGTCCATCTTTTTGGAATCAGTTTTACGCGCAACAAGCGTTGGTCGGGAGCATTTACGGCCAACAGCAGCAACAGTTGCAAGCGGTGCAGCAGGCGTTGTCGAACGGCGGGAATTTAAACAACGAGAGATTGAGTTATTTGAGCAATTTTTCCACGGGGATGGGTGGTGGAGCGCAACCGACGATGTCAAACAGGACGCAAAGTAGCGGAGGAAATGCAATTTTCGATAACGAGGATTTGAAAGAGTTGATACAGACGGCCACGGCGGTGAGGACACAGCAGTTAATGGCACAGCAGTTGCAACAGCAATACAGAAGAGCTAGTATTGGCGAGATTAATAGCACCGATGCCACGAAGAAGAAGAAATTGTCCAACGTGAGCACGAAGAAAGCGCAGAATTATAATATTAATAACAACAACAAAAGGAAACAACCGGATTCAGCCGGACAGCAACAACCCGGATCGAGAGGAACCTCCGCGTTTAGCCCGTTTGCAAACTCCGCCGGCGACGTTAACAACGCCCACTTGAAGAAACACGCCGGCAGGAAGAAAAATAGCAGCAACAGTAAAGACAACAAGAAAAACAGCAACGATAAAGCGACGTCGCAGGAGAAGAAACCAGGAGGAGGGAAGAAAGCGAAGAAAGAAAAAGTGACGAACCCGAAAACCATGCAACTAGCCGAAGCCGCGGTGAGCATAGAAGGAGAACGGAGCAACATAATGGACGACCGAAACATTTTAGCTGAGGTTATGAAATTGCAACAAGGATATCTCCAAGAGACTCCGGAGGAACGAGAAAAGAGAGAAAAAGACGACGCGGCGAAGAAAATGAAACAGTTGAGCACGAGAGGGCACACGGCGCGAGCGACGGAGAAAGAAGAGCTGTATAAATCCATCGTCGACGTCGACGGGAACTTGTTGAAGCCTGACGTTTTGGAACAATTCGAAGCGAATGCGAACAAAATGAAACAACTGAACAAAGAATACGAAGAACAAAAGAAACATTCGGGATTAGGAGGGAAGAAAAACGGCGGCGCGGGCGTCTCGGATTTGGCGCAAGCCACCGCGCAGAAAATCACCGGTGCTTCCGACGGCGTCATGGCAAAAGTCAGAGATATTTTAGATGAAGAACTTTCGGACGCGGAAATGGACATCGCGGAAGGCGACGAGACGGACGAGCTCGACAGTGAAGCGGCCAAGGCGAAGAACGCGGGGAAACTCAAAGAGAAAAAATCGGACTCCCTCGCAGAAGCCGCGGCGAAGAAGATTATGGTAAATGACGACGGTAAAGATATCAAAGTTCGCTCGCGATCGTGGTCGCAAGAAGAAGACGATCTGGTTCAAGTTTTAGTTTCGCAAGTCGGGCCGAAGAAGTGGGCGTTAATCGCCAATCAACTTTCCGGGAAGACGCAAAAACAAGCGTACGCGCGATGGAGAGATTATTTACAACCCGGTTTAACCTCTCGTCCGTGGACGAGGTGGGAAGAGAATCACCTCTTGGATTGCCAAGCACACATTGGCAATCAATGGGCCATCTTGGCCAGGTTTATGCCCGGGCGCTCACCAAATGCCATCAAAAACAGATTCCACGCGACGAAACGGAAAATGGAACGGCAAAGCGGCACGTTTACGAACAAAAAGAGGGACTTTCCCACGGAAGAAACCAAGGCTTTGAAGACGTCGAAACAAGAGGTGGACGAGGAAATCAATCCTACGGCGGA
>Ga0163111_10001627_pt1 | contig 13987 bp, 9 predicted proteins | sample CRUFie1St18metaG_FD_109645 | JGI IMG/M metagenome (GOLD analysis project Ga0163111, IMG submission 109645) | Marine microbial communities from the Costa Rica Dome - CRUD Field 142mm St18 metaG | ecosystem: Environmental > Aquatic > Marine > Oceanic > Photic zone | place: Costa Rica: the Eastern...
ACATTTGATTCTGCAGAATCTGAGTTTACGGCGATGATTCCTAAAGAAGAGTCTTGAGGATCAAGTATATTGTATATTCCAGTATCAGTAATGTCTTCAGGTTTAACCTCTACTTTAAAGCTGTCATTTGTGATTGCTGATACGGCTAATTTTGAAGTTTCTATATCCTCAGCATCGTTACCGCCGATGTTATTTTTCTGTAGTTTGGCATTTGATGGTATAATTCCTTCAATGCTAATGCTTTTGGGGCTGTGAACCATCGCAAGTCTGGATCCAGGTTTGCTAGTTGTGGTCGTAACAGCTTGCTGAATCATAATGGTGTAGATAGGATGAATGGCAAGATCACTCCACGAACGATCGGCACTGGTTGAGCAGATTGTTACTGAGCCTTCCCCAGTGTTTTTTGAGACAAGTAATGGTGCATTATTTTCAACTAGCTTCAGGATAGTTTGTGATCTGGATAGAGGTTTGAGTTCAATGACGCTGTTCAATTTTGCACCATTAATCATGTCTTCTGGTATCAATTTTAAAACTCTAGCAATTGGATGATCAGAACTAGGGACAGCTAATGTCCACTGATTATTATCCTCTTCGCTGGCTGTTGTCTTATTGCCAATTACAGCAGGTAAGATGCTCTCAGGAGTAATTCCAAATGCTTGCCCGTATTTTTCTTGATCTATATTATCTCCAGCAAAAATCATGAGCCCTCCTCCATTCGTTGTGAAGGTTTTTAATTTCTCTGCGATCTCAACTGAAGGCGAAGAAACATTTGCTAGAATGATTATGTCGTAGTCGTTGAATTTCTCTAGAGTTAGATCTGAAGAATCTACAGAGGTGACCTGAATTCCAGCTCCTTCATCGGTACTTCTTAAGCGAAGTGCGTTTTCAAGAAAAAATAGCCCATTAGTTGAGTTTTCTAGTCCATCGCTAGCAGAATCTGTAGCACAGAGAACTCGAATGTTGGGACGAATATTGACAACAGTGTGTCGTAGGTTGTCTTCACTTAAATTGTCTTTGGATATTTTTGCAGAGACACTTAAATCTCCTGGCTTATTATAATTAGCTAGGAAGGAAATTACTTTTGATGAGTTTGATTCAATTACTCCTAGAGGCTGTCTGCTTACAAGATTTCCATCTTGATAAAATTCGATGTCTCCAGAATTCGCATCATTATTACCATGGTTTTTAATTGTTGCCTCGAACCTTGCGACTCCACTGTTATTTAATGAACCGGAAACATATTGGAGAGAAGTGACGCTTCTGTTGTCGTCATTTTCAGAGTTAACTGGAATAACATAAATGCTAGCGGATATGTCTCCGAGTATTCCCTTGGCTTCACTTGATAAGTTGTTCCAATCAGATTGTTGGGCATCAGTAATGATATGTATTTCTTTAGTGCCTGCCTTGATTTCATCGGCCATTTCTTTCAGGATTGGGATACTGTTTTCAAGGTTGCTCTGGTGATTTGATGCGCCATTTTTCTTGGCTTGGTCTAAAATCTTACTAACCTCGTTTGCATCATAGTCAGCAGACCGGAGGGGCACTTTTCCTATGTCGCTAATATCTTTTTCATTTAAAAAAATGATGCTAATTTTATCTCCTGGAGACGCTGTTCCAGTGACTTTTCTGGCTGCCTCTATGGCATTTTCAAATCTTGTAGTTGCTCCATGATTCATGCTCATTGAATCATCGATTGCAACGATCATCCCTACTTTTGAGTTTCCTATAAATTCTTTATTTGTTAAGACCGGCCTTAATAGTGCCGCAGCGAGTAATAATAAGGTAAGGCAACGAAGTAGGAGAATTATAAAGTCTTCTAATTTAATCTGACCGGATCTCTGAACGAGAGCTCTTCTCAAAAGCTCCATAGCTGCCCAATCAGTTTCTTTACGATTTTTTCTGTAAAGAAGGTGTATGATTATAGGAACGGCTACTCCAATTGCAGCAAGCGTTGCCCATACTGATAATAGATTGAGAGATGACATTTAAATTATGCGCCTTAGGTTCTTGGTTGAGTGTTTTCTTTGTTAGTTGATAGAGAAACGAAGTGCGCGTCTCTTAGCTCAACGGCACAAGGAAAGATTAGCCTGCCTTGAAAGTTTACTTCAAGTTCAAGGACGGACCCTGATTCGATGTTAATTTGGATTAGCTGTCCCTTTGATTTGGGATCAATATTTGTGACAATGTTTTTTTCAACACTAACTAATGAAGTGGTAGCAGAACCTCTATTTCCTTCACTAGGAACTATTGTCGATCGGAAAATAATTTTCCCGTCTCCTAATTTAGGAACCTCATAGGTTATTTTTGATGTAGGGTTTATTTTTAATGCATTTAGAGCTAGTTCTGATGGTTTTAGCGATTTAGGTGCAGGCGGTGGAATAATGGGGCCAGTGGACTTATATTCCTTAGCTATTAAATCGGATAGCCAAACGACATTCTTAGGATTGCGTTTTAAGCTGTGTACATTGTTAATGGGGAAACGAAGCTTGCCCACGATTGGATGAATCATTGAGAAATGATCACCGCTCTCTTCAATTGTAATGTTACCCATAACTTTGGTTCCATCTGTTAATGAAAGTTCGTCTAAGTTTTTGATCTGTTGAAGGTTCTCATTGCTAACAACAAATCTTCTTACTCCTTGTCGTGGTATGGGGATAATTCCTAGAGGGCTTTCAATGGCGATATCTTTTTGTCTAATCCATATTAATTTTCCAGGTATTGGCTCTCCTTCCGAACGGTAGAGTGTCCCTGGTTGATTTCCGTTCTCTGGACTCATTTCTTTTTTGTTGAATTCGAGCATTGATATTTGAGAAAGTGGTAAAGACTGGGTGCCTGCAAAACGTGTTTGGATTTTAATTTTTTGATTTTCAATTGCTGAGATCGTACAAAACCAAACCTCTCCGTTTTTAAACTTCACAAAGTCTGCATTCCCTGGAAGTGCTATAGGGTTATTAGTATTAATACTTAATGTGTTTTCAAGAGAAGTGGTCTCATTATTTGTGTTAATAACTTTTCCTTCTTTTAAGTTAAATGGTCCTAAGATCCTTTTGCCTGTATCTATTAATTGAGCAAAACCTGAATTGGCTTTATTAATTAAAGGAGCTGTTGATATGGTTTTTCCTTTTGGTTTACTAGTTTGAACTATTTGATCTAAGTTAATGTGGCCCCACATGCTTGTAGCATTATCAACAACTTGAAAGCGAGCTTCCTTGTTTTGAAAACTTTGAACATCAAAACTAACTTGTTTGAAGATATCAGAGTCATTACCATTTGCTGTTCTAACTACTTTTCCATCAACTATTAAGTTAGCCTGAAGCATTGTTGGAGATGATCCTCCGCTAATAAAAAAAGAAATATAAGGTCTTTGAATCGTAAAGTTTGGACTAGTGAGAGTTCCTGTAGACTTAGGGTTTTCAGTTACTGTTGTTAAAAACCACTTACCCTCGTATCTACCAACTCTGGCCCGTAATTTACTAGTCCCGAGACGGAACTCTCGATTAAAAGAATCTCCTTGGAACTGCCAGCCCCATGCTTTCATCCTTCCTAAGTCTCTTTGCTCAAAGTTGGTAATGAGAAGATCTCCATTAGGTAATTGATTAGACGTCGGGTCATCTGCTTCTTTGGCAGAAGAGGTGAAGCAAGTCGCGATGAGAGTGATCGCAAATATTTTAATCTTTTTAATCACGATAATTTATCTAGATTTGGCCATTGCTGTCCTTCTTAGAAGATAATCAGATATTGTTTTTTCTACTGGGTCGTTGGTGTTTACAAGAACGTAGTCAACCTCGTTTTTTGCACAGGAACTTTTGATATCATTAACAAAAGACTCTAATTCTTTAAGGTAATTTTCTCTTACTCTTGCTGGCTGTGTGACAAGTTCACCTTCTCCTTCAAGCCCCAAGAATTTCCACATTCCATTTAGAGGAAAGTTTAATTCATAGTCGTCGAGAATATGAAATAGAATGACGTTGTGACCACCGTACCGCAAGTGACTTAGTCCATTCATGAATTCCTCAGTGTTATCAAATAGATCAGAGAATAACATGACGAATCCACGTTTTGACATGCGATGTGCAAAATCGTGTAAGATTCCCCCTACATTGGTTCTTGGTCTTGGCTCGAGTTGTTCTAGCTGATCAGATATATCATTTAGAACACTCATGCTGCTCTTTGGATTGACGTAGTTACTTAGCTCTCCATCAAACATACCTACTCCTGCTGAGTCACCTTGGTTAATGGTTAGGTAAGCAAGGCTAGCCGCCATGAATTTTGCATATTCTAACTTCGTTAAATTTTTAGGATTGGATCCATAAGTCATAGACTTGCTTCCATCCACTAGTAGATTTGCTATGAAGTTAGTTTCTGCATCGAATTGCTTGATGTAGTATCGATTGAATCTAGCGTAAGCCTTCCAGTCAATATGCTTTGTCTCATCGCCAGCGACGTACTGCCTATAGGCAGAGAACTCACTGCTGATACCTCTCGCAGGGCTCTTATGAGAACCTATTCTTAAACCCTCAACGACTTGCCTTGCTGCGATTTCAAGGCTGCCGATTTGCTTGAGTTTTTCGGGGTCTAGGTATTTTTTCTTATGCTGCGCCATGGAGTTCCTCGCCCTCAGGTGTCACATCAAGTAGCTGTTCAATGACGGAATCAGTAGTTTGTCCATCAGACTGAGCAAGGAAATTCAATCCCATGCGGTGGCGTAAGACTGGCTTCGCTATAGCTTTAATGTCATCAAGTGAAACGTTAATATTTCCATATAATGCTGCTCTTGCTTTAGCTCCCGTAATTAGGTTAAGGCAGGCACGTGGACCGCAGCCCCATGAAACATAGTTTTTAACTGCATCAATACTGTTATCTTCATCAGGCCTTGTGTTGCGAACAAGAGTCGCAACGTATTGATAAAGGTGAGGAGTTACATGAATATTTGAAACAACATCCTGCATTCTAAGTATTTCAGCTTTCTTGATAACGGACTTCAGTGCATTTGTAACTCCAGATGTGACTGATTTCATAATATCAATTTCCTCATCAAAACTTGGATAGTCGACATTGATCTTGAACATGAATCGGTCAAGTTGTGCCTCTGGAAGTGAATACGTACCTTCCTGTTCGAGAGGGTTCTGAGTAGCGAGAACAAAAAACGGAGGATCTAATTTATAATCATCACCACCAGCAGAAACTTTCTTCTCTTGCATAGCTTCGAGAAGTGCTGCCTGTGTCTTTGGAGGAGTTCTGTTGATCTCATCTGCAAGAATCATGTTTGCAAATATTGGACCTTTACTAAATTGGAACTGTCGCTTTCCTGTGACAGGATCATCTTGAAGGAGTTCTGAACCCGTAATGTCAGATGGCATTAAGTCTGGAGTAAACTGAATCCTCTTGAAAGACAGTGAAAGACATTCGGCTATTGAACTTACTAATAATGTTTTGGCTAGCCCAGGAACACCTTCGAGAAGAGCATGGCCTCTGGAGAAAATTGCGATCAATGTTTCTTCAATTACATTGTCCATGCCAACAATAGTCTTTCGCAATTCTGCTTTTAAGCTTTCATTTGCGATACCTAGTTTTGTTACATCCTCTAAGATACTTTTGTCTTTAGTTGCTTTAGAAGGAACTTTCTTAGCAGCCTTTTTTTTGGTCGTAGCTTTTTTTGCAGCTTTTTTGGTCATGGGTTTGTTGGTTTCTGATGTGATTATTTAGTTGTTCGGCATTTGCGCGAATAAAGTGATATATGTCCTAATGTTTTTTAATTCTTAACAGGAGATTAATAGGTTTTATATTTTAAATACCTATTATTAACATAATGAAATAAATTTCACCGTTTTGTGAAGACAAAAAAGGCGCACCAATTTAATGGTGCGCCTTTTGTGATTTGATTATTTTCCTTTATTTATAGAGGAATTACATCATTCCACCCATTCCGTGGTCATGACCGTGTCCTGCATCAGGCTCTTCTTTTTCAGGAAGATCAGTGATTAAGCACTCAGTAGTGAGGAGTAGACCTGAAATAGAAGCCGCATTTTGGAGAGCTGAACGAGTGACTTTTGTTGGGTCAACAACACCAGCTTTGATGAGGTCTTCATATTTGTCTGTTGCAACGTTGTATCCGTTGGTACCAGTCTTTACATTTTCTACGATGAGCGCACCTTCACGACCTGCGTTAGTAGCAAGTTGTCTAAGGGGAGCTTCAATGGCTCTTTCGATTATTTCAGCACCAGTCTTCTCGTCGCCTTTAAGCTTAAGAGTTTTAAGTGCTTTCTGAGCTCTCACGAGTGCAGTTCCACCACCTGGAACGATACCTTCTTGTACCGCTGCACGAGTAGCGTGAAGAGCATCTTCAACTCTAGCCTTCTTCTCCTTCATCTCAGTTTCAGTTGCAGCACCTACATTGATCACAGCAACTCCACCAGCGAGTTTAGCAAGACGCTCCTGAAGTTTTTCTCTGTCATAATCAGAAGTGGTTTCTTCGATCTGACGTCTGATCTGATTGACCCGACCATTGATGTCTTTTGTTTTACCACCACCACTAATGATTGTAGTTTCTTCTTTACCGATAGAGATGCGACTTGCTTTACCAAGTTGCTTAATTTCAAGGCTTTCTATTTTAACTCCGAGGTCTTCGGTAATGAATTCACCGCCAGTTAGTACAGCGATGTCTTCAAGCATTGCTTTACGTCTGTCACCGAATCCTGGTGCCTTGACCGCAGCAGCTTTAAGAGTGCCTCTCATGTTGTTAACAACGAGTGTTGCAAGTGCTTCACCTTCGACGTCTTCAGCAATAATAAGTAGTGGCTTATTTGCTTTAGCGACTTTTTCCAAAAGAGGAAGCATGTCTTTGAGGTTACTAATCTTCTTTTCGAAGATTAAAATTAGAGCATCATCAAAGTCACACTCTTGGGTGTTTGGGTCAGTTACAAAATAAGGAGATAGATATCCTTTGTCGAATTGCATTCCCTCAACAACGTCAAGAGTAGTTTCAATACTTTTAGCTTCTTCGACAGTGATTGTTCCGTCCTTACCGACTTTGTCCATTGCATCAGCGATAATTTTACCTATCTCTGTGTCAGAGTTTGCAGATACTGTAGCCACTTGAGTAACTTCTTTAGTAACCTTAACCGGCTTAGAAATTTTCTGAAGCTCTGCTACTAATGCTTCAGTGCCTTTAAGAATTCCTCTTTGAAGTGATATTGGGTTTGCTCCAGCGGTGACGTTACGAAGACCTTCTTTATAGATGGCCTCAGCAAGTACAGTCGCTGTAGTTGTTCCGTCACCGGCAACATCAGATGTTTTAGATGAAACTTCACGGATAAGTTGAGCTCCCATGTTTTCATAAGGATCATCAAGTTCAATTTCCTTAGCAACAGTAACACCGTCTTTAGTGATTGTTGGGGATCCAAACTTTTTATCCAGTATTACATTACGACCAGCAGGTCCTAATGTGCTTTTGACCGCTTGGGCCATTTTTTCCACTCCGCGCAGGAGTCCCTGGCGTGCGGCTTCGTCGAATAGCAATTGTTTAGCCATTTTTTTATAATGTTAAATCTATATTTGAGGTTTTTATTAATTTATCCAATGATTGCAAGGATGTCGCTCTCATTAACAATGAGAAGGTCCTTGCCGTCAATTTTGATGTCTGTGCCCCCATACTTTGATATGAGAACTTTATCTTTTTTCTTAACAGTGAATTCGATATCATTACCGTCTTCATCTTTACCGCCAGTGCCGAGGCCTACGACTTCAGCTTCCTGAGGTTTTTCCTTTGCAGTATCTGGAATAATAATTCCGCCTGAGGATTCTTCTTGCTCTTCAAGGCGCTTGATTAACACGCGCGGTCCGAGTGGTTGGATTTTAGTAGCCATTTTTTGTTAGTTACTTAGTTAGTTTATGTGTTTGTTTGTTAGATTATTTCCGCACTTGCGGAGTTGGGTTTCATTCGCCGGCTAAAGCCGTGCAGAAATTTATTTTTCTTCGTCTACAACTTCAGCTTCTACGACCTTGCCTTTTGCAGGTTTAGGCTCATTGTCCGATTCTTCTGAAGGGGCGCTGCTTTCGGTTGTTGTTTGAGGTTCTTCCTGAGAGTAAAATTTTTGAGCTAGTGGCATAAATGCATTCTGCAAATCTTCTTGAGATTTTTTAATTTCTTCAAGATTATCTGATTCAATAGAATCTTTGACTTTTTGGATAGCCTCTTCAACTGGCTTTATCTCGTCTTCATTAAGCTTATCCTTATGTTCTTTTATTTGTTTTTCACATTCATGCGCAAGTGATTCTGCTTGGTTCTTTGTTTCAACAGCTTCTTTACGGCCCTTGTCCTCTTCCGCGTGTTTTTCAGCTTCTTGTTTAGCTTTTTCTATTTCTTCTTCACTAAGACCACTAGAACCTTCAATAGAGATTTTTTGTTCCTTACCACTGCCCTTGTCTTTGGCTGATACGTGAAGGATTCCATTAGCATCAATATCAAATGTAACCTCTACTTGAGGTGTACCTCTAGGCGCTGGTGGTATTCCATCTAATCTAAAGTTTCCAAGTAACTTATTGTCACTAAACATAGAGCGCTCTCCTTGGCATATACGAATATCTACGGCAGGTTGATTGTCTGCGGCTGTTGAGAATACTTGACTGACTTTCTTAGGTATTGTCGTATTTCTCTCGATCATTGGTGTTGCAATGGCACCTTCAGTCTCAATAGAAAGGCTGAGAGGAGTCACATCCAGTAGTAGTACATCCTTAACGTCTCCTTGAAGGACTCCACCTTGGATCGCCGCACCTATAGAAACAACTTCATCAGGGTTCACGCCTTGGTGGGGATCCTTACCTGCAATTTCTCCTGCGATCTCGACGACTTTAGGCATTCTTGTCATACCACCGACTAGGACGAGTTCACCAATTTCTGAAGTTCCCACTTTAGCTTCTTTAAAACATTCAAGTACAGGACCCTTAGTTCTGTCGAACAAGTCATCTGTCATTTGCTCAAGTTTGGATCTGCTTAACTCTTTTTGTATATGTTTTGGTCCGGTCTGGTCGGCAGTAACAAATGGAAGATTTATTTCATAAGTTTGTGCAGATGAAAGAGCAATTTTTGCCTTCTCTGCTTCCTCTTTAATTCTTTGAATAGCATCTGGCTGACCAGTTAGATCAATCCCACTATCAGATTTAAATTCATCAACAATCCAATCTATGATCGCGTTATCCCAATCATCACCACCGAGTTGAGTGTCTCCATTAGTGGCGAGAACTTCAAAAACTCCTTCACCAATTTCGAGGACTGAAATATCAAAGGTGCCACCACCTAAATCATATACAGCAATACGCTCATCACTCTTCTTATCAAGGCCGTAAGCTAGAGAAGCAGCCGTAGGCTCGTTGATTATACGTCTTACCTTAAGTCCAGCAATTTCACCTGCAGCTTTAGTGGCGTTTCTTTGAGAATCATTAAAATAAGCAGGAACAGTAATGACTGCCTCTGTGATAGTTTCACCTAATTTTGCTTCAGCGTCAGATTTAAGTTTACCAAGGATCATTGCCGCAATTTCTTGTGGGCTGTATGTTTTTTCCTCGCCGTCAACTTTGACTTGTATGTGAGCGTCTCCATTGTCTGCCTCGACTATTTTGTAGGGAGTGCGTTTATCAGAATCAGATAGCTCAGTGTACTTACGTCCAATTAATCTCTTAGCTGAAAAAATGGTATTAGTGGGATTAGTGATGGCTTGCCTTTTTGCAGCTTGGCCTACAACTCTTTCTCCGCCCTTCGTAAATGCAACAACAGAAGGCGTAGTACGAGCTCCCTCGGAATTTTCCAATACCGTAGGTTCACCTGCTTCCATGACGGCCATGCAGGAATTAGTTGTTCCAAGATCTATACCTAAGATTTTACTCATATTTATTAAGTTTTTTAGTTTTGTGGGTTTTATTCCAACTACTCATACAGTGCATTAGCCATGCCAAACTATGTTTTAATTTTATAAAACCATAATAATGAGATGGTTATGAAATTAATGGAATTTTAAAAGTATGACCAAATTAGTAAAATAGAGACTTTTTGACACGTCTCGGATGGCCATAATGACCCACATTGAAACTTTTCACGACCACTTTGCTTTTAGCGTAAGTAAGTATATAAATCCATTTATGACAATTAATCGTTTGATTATGACATTTTATCGTTAACTTAATTAACTATGGAAGAACCAAAAATAGCCGCTAAAGAACCTATCGCCGTAGAAGTTGAAGCTGGGAAAAAATATTTTTTCTGCTCATGTGGAAACTCTGTTAATCAACCATTTTGTGATGGAGCGCATGCAGGAACTGATTTTAAGCCTATGGCATTCACTGCAGAAAAAACTGGCAAAGTCCATTTATGCCAGTGTAAGAAATCGGAGAATGCACCTTACTGTAACGGTTCGCACTCTTCGTTAGGGTAAAATCTATAAGACATTAAGCGTTCGTCATACCTTTATTCAAAGGTATTGAGATATACCTGCACCTTTTCCACCAAGATTATTTTTGGTTCTGGTCATGTGCGCATCTCATCTTGTAAATAATAAGCTGGGATGACCCATTATATTCAATTCTTTCTCTTCTTAGCTATTTATCAGATTGGGTTTTATTCTTTGCAGGCTCAAAAAAATTGGGTTCAGAGTTACTCAGCTGGCTACGTTGATAAGCAAGGGCGTTTTGCAGGAGGCAGTGAAATCATGCATATCGTTAGCCATAAAGGTAAATTGTATGCAGCTAATGGGTACTGGATGGATTCACGATGGGTAATACCTCCTGAAGGTCAAAAGCAGTCCGCTCAAGTATTGCGATTAGATTCGAATGATTCCGAGTGGCAGGTGGATTTAGATACTGGAAAATCGAATGAATTAGGACTCGAATATATGAAAGGAAATGTCTTAAAGTCTGTCACCTTTACCAAGGATCAAAACGGAAATAAATTGAAGTCTCCTGTAAAACTTTTAGTAATGGCTTCAGGATCCAATTTTGAGAGGGGAGGAGCAGTTTCGGTTTGGGTTAGAGATGATAACTCAGAGACATGGCACCATACACTAGTTAGACATGGTTCTTCAAGTGGAGGAGTGAGGTGGGTGCCTAGAGATATGGAAATACACACAGACAAGGTGACAGGGAAAGAAAAATTATTTATGTCACTTGGAAATCCAGGGATTGTTGCCGGTTCTTATGATGATAAAGTTCCCGGAAAAATAAGTTGGGAAAAACACCTCGAGTATCCTTTTTTAAATGTTGGAAGTTTTCGGACTAGACCCTTGGGGGTCACGAGGGCAAACGGATCTTTATTTTTTTCTGAGGGTGGAGCAATTTTTAGAAGAGTTGATGGAGAAGTTCCATCTTATGTAAAGGTATTGGATTTTCATGAGGATTCAGATACGGATGTTGGAGGAATTAGAGGCCTAACGACTATTAAAAACCCAAAAGGTCCAGGTCAATCGTTACTGTTTCTTTGGGCGCCCGGTGATAGATCTGAGTGTCAGGTAAAGAGATTGGATCCTCTTGCTAATGGAGAATATGAAATTCATGATGAAGTTAAACTTATTGATTTAATGAGTGATGCTATAGGTGCAGAGGTTACCTATACTTTAGGGGCTCATAATATGATGTACCCTGTAGTCGATGAGAAGGATGGTAAGACCGTTCACTTAATTGGGTTTCAGGGAAATATAAGAACAAAGAAGCATCTACGTTGGAAGGGAAGTGCGCTTTATGCTGGAGCTTTGTATGCGGTTCGTCAGGAAGATCAAACGTATAAAGTACTTGAAGTAAACAATTCTCACAGACCAGGGAAAAGACCTTTGGTTGCTTCTAGGGCTTTTTGTTATTCACCTTTCGGTGATGATCAAATCTATTTTGGTGGCCATGACTCAAGCCGAAAAGTTTCAGATAATATGGCGTGGATTTTTAATGTTTCGAGCGACGTGGCTCTTGGGAAAAATAAAGCGAATGAATCAGAGATTACTGAAATTACTAAGAATATTGAAGACAGAATTCTTAGTAGGCCAGTTTATGAATTGCGAATTTATTCTGTTAGTGAAGGACGTTTCAGTAATCTCATTGCACGTTTTCGAGAGCATACGAATCCTTTGCTTCAAAAGCATGGGCTAGAACCAGTTGGTTACTGGATTCCAACTGAAGGGCCTGCGCTGAAACGAAGAAGATTTATCTACGTTCTTAAACATAAGTCTCGGTATGAGGCATATCTGAACTGGGTCAATTTCTCAAATGATAAGGAGTGGGAGAGAGTCATTGATCAACCAAAATTTCAAGGTCTTTTGGCGCTCAAGCCAGTGAGTGTATTTATGGAATCTACAGATTTTTCATCTCTTGTCAGAAACAAAATTAAAAAGGTTGGAGGGGTTTATGAATTGCGCACTTACGTCACGAAACCCAATAAGCTGAAACTTCTTAAAGATCGATTCAGCCAGTCTGCCGCATCAATATTTAATGAGCACAAGATGAAAAATATTTTTTATTGGACAGCTTTTGAAGAACCTCAGTCTCGGAATACTCTCATCAACCTTTTGCATCATTCAAGTAGGGAACAAGCGGATTTAAATTGGAAGTCTTTTAGTGATGACCCAAACTGGAAAAAAGTTTTGCTCAATTCACAAACCATTGAGTCTTTATTAGAGGAACCCCCAGAGAGTATATATCTCAAACCAATGGAATTTTCTCCCCTAAATTAAGCGACTGAATTATTTGGGATCTTTTTTAAAGATCATTTTATAGACCTCTTCAGGTGTTCTGTTCTTGCCCGTGCTTTCATTGAACCATGGAGATCCACCCGCAAATATTAAACCTTCCGGAATTTTTTTTCCTTGCTTAACCCAATCTTTAAAATTTGGAATTTTATTTTTTTCTAATTCACGCATTTCATTGAGTTGCCTTTCCATTTCTTTGAGTTTGGTCTTGTACTTGGCTAATCCTTTAGGTGTGAATTTTGCTCTGCTAATAAAATCTTTTATTCCCTCAATTTCTTTTTCTAATTCGCGGAGCTTATTATTTTTTGGAGGAATTTTGGCGTCAGTATCTAGATTTTTCTGGATCCAGCGAGCCAATGTACCACTTCCTTGGCCGTAACCCCCTGGTAGTGGTCTAAGGTCGCGTGTTTGTCTTAGTGGAGGTTGTCCCCAATGAAGTGGGAACACTTTACCATTGGGCGCTTTAAAAGTTTTCTTAGTTAACTCAACATCTTGAGAGTGGGCAAAGCTAAGGGTTGCAACCACAATAAAAAATATGCTTAATTCTCTAATTAGTTTCATAACTTCATATATTATAACGCCATAAGCCTAATTATTCTTAGATAAATTAGTGCGACATGAAAAAATGGCGGACAGGGTGGGATTCGAACCCACGGTACGATTTCTCGCACACACGCTTTCCAAGCGTGCTCTTTAAACCACTCAGACACCTGTCCTTAATAAAATTAAATCACATGATTGAGCCAAAAATGGTAAAAGTGCAAGGATAGGAATTAATAATTATACTAATTATTGTTGGTTTATTGAATAAAAAGTTCACTCTTGAACCATTGGCCTATTGCAGAAAGTAAAGAATCGTGCTTATTTTCCAACTCTGCAACTATTGCAAAGCGCGGGTATAGCTTAATGGTAAAGCCCTAGCCTTCCAAGCTAGTTATGCGAGTTCGATTCTCGCTACCCGCTCCATTCTTTTAACAATACAAGATCTTAAAGATGCTTTTAACTAAATATTTCCTATTAGTTCAGTTAATTTTGTTCACTTTTGTAAGCCTCTCCTCTGCTGATGATCATAAAAATAGTGAATTCATTAAGCCAACAATTGATATAGGTTGTGTAGTTAGTGACCTTGACAAAGCTATTAAATTTTATACTGAAGCAATTGGATTTAAAGTTGTCGGCGAGTTTAGTGTGCCTAGTGACTTTGCTAAAGATTCAGGGCTTACAAATTCGAAGGAATTAAATATAAAAATTTTAACTTTGGGAGGCTC
>Ga0163111_10001628_pt1 | contig 13985 bp, 11 predicted proteins | sample CRUFie1St18metaG_FD_109645 | JGI IMG/M metagenome (GOLD analysis project Ga0163111, IMG submission 109645) | Marine microbial communities from the Costa Rica Dome - CRUD Field 142mm St18 metaG | ecosystem: Environmental > Aquatic > Marine > Oceanic > Photic zone | place: Costa Rica: the Eastern...
GCAAAGGGACAACCCCTAAACCCCCTGCCGAAGCATCGAACTGACGCACACCCGCCTGAAGTGCTGCGTAAACGTTGGCCAGACCCATGGCGCGGGTATCGTGAAAGTGACAGCCCAACCGCTCCGGTCCGTATCGATCAACAAGCTTGTGCATCATTGAGTGCACGGCGGCAGGATTAGCGGCACCAATGGTATCGGCGATCATCAGTCGCGCTGGCTGGTGTTGCATCAACCGATCTACCTGCTCCAGCACCAGCGACTCCTGAACGGCTCCCTCATAGGGGCACTCAAACGCCACGGCGAGATAGGCGTGGATATCGACGCCCTCTGCTGCGGCACGATCGAGAATCTCCTCCCCCATGACGAAGGTGTCTTCGAGGCTTTTGCGGATGTTGTTCTGGTTCATCTCTTCGGTGGCCGCAAGCGCGATGGCATGGCTGCGAATCCCCGCCATGACCGCGAGCTCATAGCCCTTCATGTTGGGCACCAGCGCACTGTAGGCAAGCTGTGCGGGAGGCAAATTGGCGGCGATTTCGTCTGTGCCTGCCATCTGCGGCACAGCTTTTGGCGATACAAAAGACCCGATCTCGAGCTCGGGTACTCCAGTCTCGGCGAGAGCACCCAAGAGCGCAGTTCGCTGTTCAACAGTGAGGTGCTTGGGCTGCGCCTGAAGCCCGTCGCGGGCAGCAACCTCTTTGATAATCACCTGCTCAGCCATGGTTATCTCCTTCTACCGGAGGGCAGGAAGTTCTGCCTATTGCACCCGGCGGGGCCAAGTGTAGCGCCACTGGATGAGCGCCACCACTCGGGGCTTATCTGCAGACCTAGCTCGACACCAATTTGCGGGCGGTGTCGGCAATAGAAGCGGCGTCGACCTTGAAGTGGGCGCGGAGATCCGAGCGCCGCTCACTCATGCCAAAGCCATCGGTGCCCAACGCGGTAAACGGTCCGTTAATCCAACTGGCGATCATGCGAGGCAAGGCACGGACGTAATCCGTTGCGGCCACAGTTGGCACATCAGTCTCAGGGAAAATCTTGTCCAACCACGCGGGATCAGCATCAACAGCATCTGCCTGCTCTGCTCTTTCAGCATCGCGCGCCAATTCCACGTAGCTGGTGATGCTGTATACGGCCACCGAGTAGCCCTCTTCCCTGAGGGTTGCCGCGGCCTGTATGACTTCGAACAGAATCGTGCCGGAACCTAGAAGATTGACACGCGGTCCGTCGCCCGCGGCGGGCTCGAGCAGATATCCGCCCCGCACCACGCCCTCGTCGAGATCGACATGATCCGGTCGCGCCGGCATGGGTAGCGCCTCGTTGTACATCATCAGGTAAAACAGCTCGTCGTGATCTTCCACAAACATTCGCTGTATGCCGAAGCGAACGAGGACTGCCAATTCCCATGCGAAGGCAGGATCGTAGGTGCGCACCGAGGGTACGGTACTGGCGAGAATCGGTGAGTGCCCGTCCTGATGCTGGAGGCCCTCGCCGTTCAAGGTGGTGCGACCCGCCGTACCACCCAACAGAAAGCCCCGGGCCATCATATCGGCAGACGCCCAAATCATGTCGCCCACGCGCTGGAAGCCAAACATCGAGTAGAAGATATAGAACGGAATCGTAGGCACCGCGAAAGTGGCGTAAGCGGTACCCGCTGCGATAAACGAAGCGATCGCGCCCGCCTCGCAGATACCCTCCTGCAGAATCTGCCCGTCGATGGCCTCCCGATAGGTGTTCAGTGCCTCAGCATCAACCGGCGTGTACCGCTGACCGTCGGGGGAGTAGATCCCCGCCACTTTGAACAGTGCATCCATGCCAAAGGTCCGTGCCTCATCCGGCACAATCGGCACAATATAGTCGCCCACCTCTGGGTCTTTCAGGAGTTTGGTCAGCAACCGCACCATGGCAGTGGTGGTAGACAAGCTCCGTGAGTCGCTGCCCGCATCGAAGGTCGCGAAGATCGCCGAATCCGGCGCCTTCAGACTGGCAGCAGGCACCTCCCGTCGCGGTAAGTAGCCGCCCAGTGCGTCCCTGCGCGCCCTCAGGTATTGAAGCTCCTCGCTGTCCTCCTCCGGACGGTAAAAATCGGCCCGGGCAATCGCCTCATCGTCGAGGGGTATCCCCCAGCTACGCGCACAGGCGATCCGCTCCTCGCGGCTTAAATCTTTCTTTTGATGCGCGGTATTACGCCCCTGCAGCGCCGACCCCATGCCATCGCCCTTGACGGTTTTGACAAGGATGACGGTCGGACGATCCTCGCTCTCACAGGCCCGGCGATACGCGGCATAGAGTTTTTTCGGGTCCTGCCCGCCGCGCTTGATCTGCGCGACCTCCACATCGGTGAGGGTATTCATGAGTTGTTCCAGCCGGGGGTCACCGTGCACCCAGTGCTCGCGCTGCTCGTCGCCGGGGAGTATCGAGTAGCGCTGATAGTCACCGTCAAGACACTCCTCCATACGATGGCGCAACACCCCCTCGTGATCCGAGGCAAGCAGCGCGTCCCAACCACTCCCCCAGATCACCTTCAGGACCTGCCAGTCGGCGCCGCGAAACGCCCGCTCCAGCTCCTGAATGATTTTGCCGTTACCGCGGACCGGCCCATCGAGGCGCTGCAGATTGCAGTTAACGACAATCACCAAATTGTCGAGCCGCTCACGGGCGGCGATATTGATGGTGCCCAGCACCTCAGGCTCGTCGGCCTCACCATCGCCGATAAAGCACCAGATCCGTGCGTCATCGGCCGCCAGCAGTCCGCGATGCTGCAGGTACTTTGCGAACCGTGCGATATAGATCGACATGGGCACAGACAGGCCCATGGACGCGTTGGGCACCTGCCAGAACTCGGGCATGGATCGAGGGTGTGGGTAGGAAGGCAAACCCCCGCCCTCTCCCAGTTCACGTCGGAAGTTGCGCAGCTGCTGCTCGGTCAACCGGCCTTCCAGATAGGCTCTGGCATAGATACCCGGCGCGGCGTGCGGCTGGGGGAGCACGAGGTCTCCCCGACCCTCGGCGCTGAAAACATGATGAAAGGCCGTCTCCATGGCCGTAGCAGCAGAGGCGTAGGTCGCAATATGCCCGCCCAAGCCGGCACCCTCGTCCTGCGCCCGCAGGATCATGGCGGCTGCGTTCCAGCGAATAATGTTTTCGATGCGTTTCTCGAGCTCCAGATCACCGGGATACGGCGGCTGTTCGTCAGGAGAAAGCGTGTTGATGTAGGGAGTGTTCAGTAAAGCATCGGAGAGCGTGACGCCCTGATCGATGCTGTATTCCTGTAGCCGTCGCAGGAGCGCCCGCACGCCCTCATCACCATATTCGCGTCGGATGTCCTCAAGCGCTGATTGCCACTCGGGCCAATCGGCATCGATCAATGCGCTGACATCAACCGCTATCGGCTGTCTGTCATTCATCAGACGAGCGTCTCACGCAATGACAGCGTGCCGGCTCTGGCACTGGTGTTTCAGATGGCTCATGATGCAGATAGTACCGATTAGGATGAACTGGACGCCAGTCATGTCAGACCGAAAAGCATTGGACAGAATCGCCGGTGGCATGGGCCAGCATCCTGCCTTGATTGTTGTCGACGTGGTGGTGGGGTTTACCGACCCAGAATGTCCATTGGGTTCAGAGGCGGACGCGGTCGTGGCCGCCAATGTTGAACTGATGAATGCTTTCCATCAGGGGAATCTGCCCGTTGTTCTCACCACCGTGGTCTATCACAACAAAGAGCAGGCGTCCGTCTTCCGAGCGAGGGTGCCGGCGCTCAACCTCCTGACACCCGACTCAGAGTGGGTGAAGTTTGATCCGCGGCTACCCCTTACGCCAACCGACCTTCAGCTAGAGAAGCGTCACGCCAGCGGCTTCCACGGCACCGAACTGGATGACTGGCTGAAAGCAAAGGACGTGGACTCTGTGGTCGTCACCGGTCTCACCACCAGTGGCTGTGTGCGCGCGACTGCAGTGGATGGATTACAGAATAACTATCGCGTCTTGGTGCCGCGGGAAGCCTGTGGCGATCGGGACGAGCAGGCGCACGAGGTCAATCTTTACGACCTCAACGCCAAATATGCTGACGTCGTCTCGGTCGCCGACGTGCTGGAATCACTGCCCGGCTGAGTCCGCCTGCTGTGCCGCAAATTGCGCCGCCTGCTCGGACGTCGCCTCGGTCTGATACTGAGCCTTCCAGTCGTCGTACGGCATGCCGTACACGATCTCGCGGGCCGCCTCTTTATCCAGCGTGATCCCGTCTTCAGCAGCGGCTTCCGCATACCATTTGGACAGACAATTACGACAAAAGCCCGCCAGGTTCATGAGGTCTATGTTCTGGACGTCTTTTCGCCCGTCGAGGTGTGATAACAGTCGGCGAAAAACAGCCGCTTCAATCGATTCTTGACTCATGTTGGGGTCTCTCTCCTCTCATTGTGGGGCGCATCGCTCACCACCATTATTCAGCGGGCGCCTCCGAGCGCGCCACCATCAGCTCGCGAATCATCACTCCCTGACCCGGGTACCGCCAAGTGCCTTCGGGTAAGGCCTCAAGGTTCCACCACATGACATCTGCCACTTCCAGCGGACGGTGAATGCGAGGCTCCGCCGAGGCGGGCACCGCGCACCAATAAAGATGAAAGCCATTTTCGAAAACGGTGGCCAACTCGCCGGCGCGAGCAGCCAAACCGGTTTCTTCAAACGCTTCTCGCTCCGCGCCACAGCGAGCGGATTCTCCCGGGGCAACACTGCCGCCCGGTAAGGCCCACTCATCAGACCAGCTCTTGACCAATAGCGCGCCCCGCGCATCCCAAATCAGGCAACCGGCGCTTGGCGCTGAGCCTGAGTCATTGGATGAAGTGCAGGGCGGCGGCGTCTCTCCACAAGCCACCAACAACATCAGGAGAAGCAGTACGCCATTACGCCTCATACACCCAATCCACCGCGTCGTTACCCACCGCAATCCGCAACTCGTCCAGCAGCGCATCACTGGGGTGCACCTGCCAGGCCCCACCCAGCCGGACCGCCACGGATCCTTTTGGCTGCACGTATTCCATGACCACCGGGCACTGCCCGCCCACTGCAGAGCGCAGGGTGTTGGCGAGCAACGTATTAAAACGCTCATCGACGCGATGACTGGGCACCCTGAGACGCAGTTGCGACACTCTCGCCTTGCGGGCCTGCTCCAACGATCTCACTGACTTAGTGCGCATCGCGAGACCGCCATTAAAGTCATCCACCTGCAACCTGCCATCGAGCAGGACGATACGGTCCTTCTGCAGGAGATCCCGGTGCTCAGTAAACACATCGTTGTAGACCGTGGCTTCGATCTGCCCCGAGCCATCGTCCAGAGTCAGCACCGCCATCGGCCCCCGCTGGGTTTTGATAGTGCGGATATCGAGAATGAGGCCTGCCACTACCGCCTGATTATTGGCCTGCAGTTCACGAATACGCCGCGGCGCAAATTTCCGCACCTCGGCTTCGTAGGCCTCCATGGGATGCCCGCTGAGGAAACTGCCGAGACTTTCTTTCTCAGCGTTCAACAACTCCGTCAAAGACCATGCCCGCGCACCTCTGTGTTCATGGTAGGGATCTTCTGCGTCATCGCTGGTTGCCATCACCTCCCCGAACAGGTCATCAATACCGGCAGCTGTGTTGCTGGCCACCTGCTCGGCACCTTTGATGGCATCATCCAGCGCCGCCAGTAGCACCCAACGTTCCACTCCCAACTCATCGAGCGCGCCACTCTTTATCAACGCCTCGAGCGCCCGACGATTCACTTTGCGCGGGTCCGTCCGCGCGCACAGATCAAACAAACTGGTAAATGGCCCGTCACTGCGCGCTGCCAGCAATGAGCTGATGGGACCCTCCCCTAAGCCTTTGATAGCGCCCAGTCCGTAGCGGATTTGCCCCTCATCATCGACGGAAAAGGCATATTCACCGGACTGAATAGAAGGCGCCTGAACCGTGAGGCCCATCCGCCTGGCCTCGTCGCGGAAAGTTAAAAGCTTGTCGGTATTATCGATCTCGGAGCTCATCACCGCGGCCATGAATTCGGCGGGGTGATGGGTTTTTAGCCACGCGGTTTGATAAGACACCAGCGCATAGGCTGCCGAGTGAGATTTATTAAAGCCGTAACCCGCGAACTTCTCCACCAGATCGAAGATCTTGATCGCCAGTGTGGGATCAATGCCCTGTGCCGCGGCACCCTCTTCGAAGACGCTACGCTGCTTGGCCATCTCCTCTGGTTTTTTCTTGCCCATCGCCCGGCGTAGCAAATCCGCACCACCGAGCGTGTAGCCCGCTAAGACTTGTGCAATCTGCATCACCTGCTCCTGATAGAGAATGATGCCGTAGGTGGGCTCCAGAATCGGTTTCAACCATTCGTGCTGGTATTGCGCATCGGGGTAGGACAGCGGCTCGCGGCCATGCTTACGGTCGATAAAATTCTCGACCATCCCAGACTGCAAAGGGCCCGGTCGGAACAAGGCCACCAGCGCAATAATGTCCTCGAAACAATCCGGGCGCAGATTTTTGATCAGCTCTTTCATGCCGCGACTTTCGAGCTGGAACACCGCTGTGGTGTCGCCACTCTGAAGCATTCGAAAAACCTCGGGGTCATCAAGCGGCAGGCGATCAATATCCAGCGCCGTGTCTCCCCGAGCATCGATCATCTGGATCGCCCACTGAATAATCGTCAACGTGCGCAGGCCGAGAAAATCGAACTTCACCAAGCCCGCTTCTTCAACATCGTTTTTGTCGTACTGGGTGACCACGCCGCCACCATCTTCGTCACAATAAATGGGCGAGAAGTCGGTTAATTCGCTGGGGGCGATGACCACACCCCCGGCGTGTTTGCCCGCATTGCGCGTCACGCCCTCCAGCTGCACGGCCATGTCCCAGATTTCCTGGGCCGAGCTGTCCTCTTCAAGGAGCTGTACCAGCTGCTCCTCCTGCTCCAACGCCTTTGACAGGGTCATACCCACTTCAAAGGGAATCAGTTTCGACATGCGGTCCGCAAGACCGTAGGGCTTACCCTGTACCCGCGCCACATCGCGCACCACCGCCTTGGCGGCCATCGTGCCGAAGGTAATGATCTGCGACACCGCCTGACGGCCATACGTCTGCGCCACATACTCGATGACTTCGTCACGGCGCTCCATGCAGAAATCCACGTCGAAGTCAGGCATCGAGACCCGCTCGGGGTTCAGGAAGCGCTCAAAAAGCAGATCGTATTCAATCGGGTCGAGGTCGGTGATCTCCAATGCATAAGCCACCAGAGACCCGGCACCCGAGCCCCTGCCGGGGCCGACCGGTATACCCTGCTCCTTGGCCCAGCGGATGAAGTCCATGACCACCAGGAAATAGCCGGGAAAACCCATCTGGTTGATGGTATTTAGCTCAAACTCGAGCCGCTGGCGATAGGGTTCCAACTGCTGGTCGTTCCATTCGGGAAAACGGCGCTGCAAACCCTCATAAGAAAGTCGGCCGAGGTATTCCTCAATCGTCTCTTCCTTGGGAACCGGATAGTTAGGCAGGAAAGGCTGGCCCAGCGTCAGAGACACCGTGCATCGTCTGGCAATTTCCACCGAGTTCTCGAGTGCTTCAGGAATATCAGAAAACAATTCAGCCATTTCCTCGGCAGAGCGAAGGTGCTGTTGATCCGAGTAAGCACGGATTCGTCGCGGGTCATCCAGCGTCCGCCCATCACCGATACAGACCCGGGCTTCATGAGCCTCAAACTCTCCCGGCTCCAGAAAACGGACGTCATTGGTCGCTACCACCGGGCACTGGTGCTCGGTCGCCAGCGCCACGGCTGCGTGGACATAGTCTTCTTCGCCCGTTCGCCCTGTTCGCTGTAACTCCAAATAGAATCGATCCGGGAAGCAGGCCTGCCAGTCACGCAGCGAGTCGCGCGCATCGCCCTCGCGCCCATTTAACAATGCTTGTCCGATATCTCCCTGCCGGCCACCTGACAGCGCGATAACACCCTCGGCGTACTCCCGAATCCAAGCCCGGTCCACCCTCGGTCTTCCTAGGTATTGCCCTTGCTGGTAAGAGCGCGACAGCAGCAGCATGAGATTGCGATAGCCCGTCTCGTTCTGAGCGAGGAGACAGAGCTCATGGTGTCGATCTTCGTCGTGAGGATCCAGAACATGCAGGTCTGCCCCCATAATAAGCTTCACCCCGAGGCTCTCCGCCGCCTTGTAGGCCTTCACCAATCCAAAGAAGTTGTGGTGGTCGGTAATCGCCACCGCCGGCATGCCGAGCTCTGCAACTCGATCCAGAGTAGGACGGATGCGAAGCAAACCGTCAATCAGGGAATATTCGCTATGGAGCCGGAGGTGAACAAACGAGGTCATGCCTGAACGCTATCCCACCTAGGGGTCTGCCAGCAAGCGTCTGACGGGACCGAAGCTCCTTCTATGTGCCGGACAGACGCCCAACTGTTCAAGCGCTGCCAAATGAGCCTTCGTGGGGTAGCCTTTGTGGCGGTCAAATCCGTATCCCGGGTACTGCTGATTGAGCGCCAACATCTCGCCATCACGCTGCACTTTGGCCAGGATGGACGCGGCACCTATACTGGGCTCCGTCAGGTCACCTTTGACGACAGCGCGCGCCTCGTAAGGCCACTTGGGCAGGCGATTACCATCCACCAGCACCAGCGACGGCTGGATAGTCAGCGCTGCCACCGCCCTGTGCATGGCCAGCAGCGACGCCTGCAAAATATTCATCTCGTCAATCTCTGCCACCGTTGCCCTGCCTAGCGCCCAACAGCTGGCTTCAATACGGATGCGCGCGGCGAGCTCTTCCCGCCGCTCGGCGGTGAGCATTTTTGAATCGGTGACGCCCTCAGGCGGGGAGCCAGTCAGAATAACGGCCGCCGCGACCACATCGCCGGCCAACGGCCCCCGCCCAACCTCATCCACCCCTGCCACGAGATGGCCGGCTGTGCTGTCAAATAAATCAGGAGGCGTCATCGGCCCTCGACCAGAGGCTGAAGCGCGTCAATGCTGCGCTCGGCAAAGTCCCCTCCGATCAGGCCCGCTAATTCGTCGAAACGCCGCACTTGTTGCGCTCCACCCCCCTCCAGTATGCGCGTCACCGCATCAGCGAGCGCATGGGGCGTCGCTTCCTGTTGCAGGAGCTCAGGGACGACCCTCTCACCCGCGAGAATATTGGGCAACCCCACGTGCTGTGTCTTTACCATGCGGGAAAGGATGCGCCAGGATATGGCTCCCATGCGGTAACTGATGACCATGGGTTTGCGCATCAGCATCGCCTCGAGCGTCGCGGTACCCGATGCAATCATAACGGCGTCGCTGGACTGCATGACTTCCCGTCCCTGACCATTGACGAGGCTGACGGGCAGATCTGTTTGTCGAAGCACCGATTGAATCTGCCGGAGCCGCTCGGTGTTTGCGGCAGGGATCACAAAATGGAGGTCGTTGTGTCGCTCATGAAGCAACGTCATGGCCGATGCAAATATTGGCATCAAGTGCCGAACCTCCGCTTCGCGGCTACCTGGGAGCACCGCGAGTAGCGTTTTATCAGCCGGCAATCCGAGAACCTGTCGAAGCTCATCACGTGCGGGCAACTGCTGCAACGCATCAATCAGCGGATGGCCCACACAGACGGCATCGATACCGGCTTGCTCGTAAATGCCGACCTCGAATGGCAGCAAGCACAGCATTTTATCGACTGACTGCTTGATGGCTTTGAGACGGCCCTGACGCCAGGCCCATACCGATGGGCTGACCAGATGCGCCGTGCGAATGCCGGCGGACCTCAGGCGACGCTCCACAGGCAAATTAAAATCCGGGCTGTCGACACCCATAAACAGCCCGGGCGTGAAGGTGATTTGCTGCGTGATCAACTGACGCCTGATCGACAGCAGTTCGGGAAGTCGTTTCAACGGCTCGACCAGCCCCATCACCGCCAGCCGGTCGACTGCACAAAGTGAGTCCAAGCCCGCCGCTTGCATCTGCTCGCCGCCAATGCCTGCTATATCGAGTGGGGTGCCCCGCTGCTTCCAGTTCTGCAAGATAGCGCCCGCGAGAATGTCACCGGAAGGTTCACCCGCGCAGATTCCAAGGCGCAGCGTCTCGGTCGACACTAACGGACGATGCCCCGCTGGGATTGCTTGAGTGAATCGATCAGCATCTGCACGCTGGGGGCCTCCTCGATCATGCTCTGCAGGCGCTCCAGCGCCACATCTAGGGTCAAACCCTGCCGGTAGAGAATTTTGAAAGCGCGCCGTAGTGCAGAAATCTCTCCGTTATCGAATCCGCGCCGGCGCAGTCCTTCTGCATTGATCGTTTTCGCCTCAGCCGGGCTCCCTGCCACCGTGACGAACGCGGGGACATCTTTACCAATTGAAGTACCCATTCCGCTGAAGCTGTGGGCTCCGATCTTGCAGAACTGATGCACCAAGGTGTAGCCCGAAAGAATCGCCCAATCGCCAATTTCAACATGGCCCGCCAGAGCCGTGTTGTTCACCAAAATAGTGTCGTTACCCACCACGCTGTCGTGACCGATATGGACATACGCCATAATGAGATTGCGGTGCCCCACAGAAGTCAGGGAACGATCCTGCACGGTCCCCCGGTGGATCGTGACGTTCTCCCTGATCGCGTTGTCATCGCCAATGTGGAGCTCAGTAGGTTCGTCGCGATACTTCAGGTCAGGTGTAGCCTCACCCACTGTCGAGAATTGATAGATGTGATTACGCGCGCCAATCTTTGTGGGACCCTTAATGACCACGTGGGACTCGATTTTGGTGTCCTCACCAATCTCTACACCGGGTCCAATGAATGTCCATGGACCCACCTCCACGGATTCATGAATGCGTGCATCGGGATCGACGATAGCGGTCTCGTGAATCACGGGTCACCGATTGGCGCAGAGGATTGTGCCCGATGCCGCCAACTCGTCGTCAACCCGAGCTTCGACCTCGAACTTCCAGATACCGCGTCTCTCGCTCACGATACTGGCATACAGCATCACCTGATCCCCCGGCACGCAGGGGCGCTTGAAGCGCATATTATCGGCGCCAACAAAATAGTAGATCGAGCCATCCTCTGGGGTTTTGTCCATCGTGACGAAACCCAGAATACCGGCCGCCTGCGCCATCGCCTCCAGCAACAGCACACCGGGGAAGACCGGCATACCGGGGAAATGACCGTCAAAAAACGGCTCATTGATACTCAGGTTTTTGTAGGCCTCAATGCGTTCACCGGGCTCTATCGACACCACCCGGTCAACGAGCAAAAAGGGATACCGGTGGGGAAGTCGGTTGCGAATTTCTTCAATGTCGAGTGTCACGCCTTGTCATCCTCTTGCTGATCGAGACCGGTGGCTTTCTCCAGTTCCGCAATACGCTTGGCCATCTGGTCTAATTGCGTAAATCTTGAGGCGCTTCTTAGCCAGGACCTTAGCGGCTGAATAGGCGTGCCGGATGAATAGTGTCCCGCTTCGGTGACCGAGCTCGCCACCCTGCCCTGACCACCGATATGCACGTCGTCGGCAATTTCCAGATGTCCTGCTAAGCCGGCTTGCCCCGCAATCACACACCGTTCCCCAATTTTTGTGCTGCCCGAGACGCCCACTTGAGACACGATCACTGTCTGACGGCCGACTCGCACCCCATGCCCGAGTTGCACGAGGTTGTCGATGATCACACCATCTTCCACCACCGTGTCTTCGAGCGCACCGCGATCGACCGTCGAATTAGACCCGATTTCCACGTCGTCGCCGATCACAACCGTCGCGAGTTGTTCGATTTTCACCCAACCCTCTGCGCTGGGAGCGTAGCCAAAACCATCCGCACCGATCGTTGCATTAGGGTGAATCGCGCACCGCTTGCCGACTTTCACCGCGTGACAGATGACGGCACCCGGCTTGATTACGGTGTCGGCACCGATGCTTGCGCCATGGCCAACGTAAGCACCTGCGCCAATCCAGACCCGATCTCCGAGCACCACATCCGCCTCCACGCGCGCGCCTGCGTCAATCGTGACATCCGCGCCCAGAATGGCGCTGTCTGCAACGGACGCATGCTCATGGATCCGACCACTTGCCGGAGGGTGGTTGTCGAAGATCTGGCTTGCTTTGGCAAAGGCCACATAGGGCGTATCGCTCAGTAGCGCGCAGCCGGACCAGGCTTCGGCCCAGTCGGGATGCAAGATCAGCGCACCCGCGCGGGTATCAGACACTTTGGGGAGATGCTTTTTTTCCGAAACAAAGCTCAGATCATCAGCAGTAGCGGACTCCAGTGCTGCCAGGTTGGCGATGGAGCGTGCGGGATCCCCCCGGAGCTCGAGCTCCAAAGCTTTGGCGAGCTCCCCGAGGGTGGTCATAGCGCTTACTCAGCGCCCAGTTGATTCATCTTGTCCGAGACTTTCGCCGTGATGTTGTAACCCAGGTCGGCGTGAATGACTGCCTGCTGCTGTAGCAAGAGACCAATCTGGTCGGTCTCGATGATCTCGCGGAGCACTTCCTGCGCCTGGGGTGCCAACTCCTGCATCACGCGCTGCGCGTTCTGGGTTTGAAGCGTTTGCAACTTCTTGGCAACGTACTCGAGATCAGACTGCTTGCTGGCCATTTTCTGCCGTGCGGCGACCTGATCTTCCTCACTCATCGCCGCTTGATCACGCTGGAAATCTTTTACTAACTGATCCAGCTCAGCGCGCAAAGCATCGAACTGCGACTTATCGGATGCGAAGTCCTCATTGGCCTCAAACTCCTGCAGCCGCTGCTGGGCCACGTCAGTTTGTAGAATCGCCTGCTCGAGGTTTACGACGGCAATTCTGCCCTGAGCCAGAACAATTGACGGCAGAACGGCCATCAATAAGCCTGCCAGCCAGACACGTGCGTTCATTGAACAATCTCCATTTTCTTAAGCGTCAGAAGCCTCTGCCCAGCGTGAACTGGAAAACTTCCCTTTCATCAATAGGACTGGCGTTAAGCGGCTTCGCCAGACTGAAGGTCAGCGGACCGAAGCCCGAGAGCCACGTTACACCAATGCCCACAGAGTATCGTAATTCGCCCGCATCTATACCAAAACAATTCACCTGATTTTCACGGCAATTTGTATTGAAAACATTACCGACATCGAAGAACAGTGCCGATCTCAGCGAACTCCGGTCTTTGATGAACGGCATGGGGAACAGCACCTCGGCACTCCCCTCAATCAATACGTTGCCGCCAAAGGGATCAGGCTCGTTGTAAAACTGTTGTACCGGCACTTTGCCCGTCGTTGGATCGATGGGATAGCCGAAGCCTCGTCCATCAGGACCACCAAATTGCGTCGGTCGACCATTCTCATCAATCGCTGTGACGGCTGTGTTGGCCGAGTAAACTGCTGGCGGGGTCGACCTTGGACCGAGCGTGTTGGATTCGTAGCCCCGCACCGAGCCAAAGCCACCCGCGAAAAAGTGCTCATAGAACGGCAGCTCGCTGGTGTCGGCGTAGCCATCACCGTAGCCCAGCTCACCTCTCAGATGCAGCGTGAATTCGCCAAACAGCGGGAAATAAATCTCCCCCCGGTAATTCAGCTTGTAAAACTCCAGATCAGAGAGCGGTACCGCCACCTCGAGAGACACGGACTGGGAGGCGCCCCGCGTCGCCAACTGGCCGCGGTTCAAGGTGGACTGCAGCCAGCTTCCCGTGATGCTCCAATTCAGATACTGGTCGCCATTCAGATCCAGGAACCCTTCGTTTTCCGGGGGCGACAAAGCAGAGAGGGGAATCGTGTCGATCGGCTCCAGTACCTCAGCCGCCGCATAGGTGCCGTCGGGCTGTAGCGTTGAGTAATACCAATACTCTATCTCGGGCGCCAGGCGCGGACTGGCCGAAATTTCCTGCACAGCGTATTGGCCGGAGGTGATCTTGGTATCTGTCACCCCCAAAGAGAAACCCAGCCGCTGGGTCTCGCTGATGGGATAGCCGAAATTCATGCTGGCGCCCCAGGTATCCGTGGTGTAGCTCGCCACATTGATCTTGGA